>Ga0208118_100012_pt1 | contig 293662 bp, 258 predicted proteins | sample LakWasMet34_HOW6_2_FD_183876 | JGI IMG/M metagenome (GOLD analysis project Ga0208118, IMG submission 183876) | Freshwater sediment methanotrophic microbial communities from Lake Washington under simulated oxygen tension - Sediment Metagenome... | ecosystem: Environmental > Aquatic > Freshwater... | reverse complement strand
CGGAAAACGCGCGGCTGTGATTCAAACCTTGCTCGGCACGGCCAAGCTCAACGGCCTCGATCCTTCGGCCTGGCTAAAAGACACCCTCGAAAAACTGCCTACCTGGCCTAACAGCCGTATCGACGAACTACTGCCATTCGGCAAATCACATTAAATCACGCCCCCATCAACCTCGCTATGTGGTAGGGTTGGACGCTTACCTTGAGGCAGTAAGTCATCGGCTGATGATTTGGCCAGCAATCCGGTATAATCGGCAATAATCCGGGGCGGGCAATAAAAGCCTAGATAAACCCCGATTGCCAATACACTCAGAGGAGCAACCGATGAAATTGATCAGTACCTTAACTCTTGGCGCCTTGCTTGCCGCAGGCAGCGTCCTGGCGACCGAGAAGCCAGCGCCGGCGCCGAACGGCATCGAACTGCCGGCCTATTACAAAAACTGGCGCGTGATCGGCGTATCGCACCGGCAGGACAAGGAGTCGATGCGGGTAATCATAGGCAACGACACGGCGGTCAATGCGGCCAGAGCCGGCAATACCAAACCCTGGCCGGATGGAAGCATCCTCGGCAAGCTGGCCTGGAAGGATCAGATTCATCCGAAATGGGAGGCGGCTACCGTGCCCGGCGAGTTCGTGCATGCGGAATTCATGATCAAGGACTCCGCCAAATATGTGAAGACCCGAGGCTGGGGGTTTGCGCGCTGGCTCGGCATGGAGCAGAAGCCTTATGGCACGGATCAGTTATTTGTGCAGGAATGTCTGGCCTGTCATGACCAGGTCAAGGACAACGATTCGGTGTTTACGCATCCGGTGCCGTTACCTTGATTTTATAGGGAACGCATCGCGTACCGAGTGGATTTAGGGCATGCCATGCATGCCCAGCTTGAAGTCAGTTAAACAGCTCCATCGCCTTTTTCAACGTGGACCAGATTCCCCAGGTCAGCGGCGCTGCGACGTACAGCCAAAACAGCAGCACCAGCGCCACTGGGGTGGATTTTGGTTTATCAGGATGTTTCATCTTTCGTCTCTTTAATCAGCGAGCAGGCTTAGTGCGCGTCGGGCGCCGCACCGTGTGGAAAAACACCGTCGAGTTCATCGAATTCATCATGGCGCATGTGATGTTTTGCGTGCACCGGCCGGATCAGCATATTGCAAATGAAGCCGATGACTAAAACGCCGGCCATGATATACATCGTCACATTGTACGCATCCGACTTCGGAACCCCTTGGGCGATCTGAAACTCGCGGATATAGTTGACCAGGACCGGCCCTGCGACCCCTGCGGTTGACCAGGCAGTCAACAGGCGGCCGTGGATACCGCCGACATAGCGGGTGCCGAAGATGTCGGCCAGATAGGCCGGAATCGTCGAGAAGCCGCCGCCGTACATGCTCATGATGATCGCATATAACAGGATGAACAGGCCGATGTTGCCGAGCAGGCCCAGCGTCGGCACGGTCGCGTAAAGCACCGTGCCGAGCGCGAAGAAAATGATGTAGGTATTCTTGCGGCCCAGAAAATCGGAGGCCGAGGACCAAAAAAAACGCCCGCCCATGTTGAACAGACTGAGCAAGCCGACAAAGCCGGCCGCCGAGGCCGGCGTGACCGCACCCTTGAACATTTCCTGAATCATTACCGACGCCTGACCCAAGACACCGATGCCGGCGGTCACATTCAAACACAGCACCAACCACAGCAAATAAAACTGCGGCGTCAGCAAGGCACGGTCGATGTGCACATGATTATTCGTGATCATCTTGTTCTGAATGACCGGCGGCGTCCAGCCTTCGGGTTTCCAGTCGTTCGGCGGAACCCGTATCGTCAAGGCGCCGATCAGCATCGATACGAAATACACGCTGCCCATCACCATGAAGGTTTCGAGCGCGCCGACCGAGGTCGCCGACTTGAAATGATCCATCAGCAAAACCGCCAGCGGCGCGCCGATCATCGCGCCGCCGCCGAAGCCCATGATCGCCATGCCGGTGGCCATGCCGCGCCGGTCCGGAAACCATTTAATCAGCGTCGACACCGGCGATACGTAGCCGAGACCTAGCCCGATGCCGCCGATCACCCCATAGCCGGCATAGACCAGCCAGATTTGATGCAGATACACGCCCAGCGCGGCGATCCAGAAGCCGCCGCCGAAACAGCAGGCGGCGACAAACATGGTCAGCCGGGGGCCGACTTTTTCGAGCCATTTGCCGCCGAAGGCGGCCGATAGGCCTAAGAACACGATCGCGAGACTGAAAGTCCAGCCCAGCGTGGTCAGTTTCCAGTCGTCGGGCGTGGATGCGGTGATGCCGATCAGCTTGCTCAAGGGATCATTGAACACGCTGAAGGCGTAGGCCTGGCCGATGCAGAGGTGCACCGACAAGGCGGCGGGAGGCACCATCCAGCGGTTATAACCTTGGGAGGCGGTAATGCGTTGTTTGGAGAAAAAACCGGACATGAAATCGAACTCTTATTTGAATGGGCTTGAGGGCGGTAAGCAGGGTAGGCGAGGAAAGTCGGTTCCGCTCGGACGCTATGCCAACCGGAAAACCAGGCAAAGCGCTATTCTACTCTGAGATGAGGGGCTGAATCTACTGCGTTAGGCAAGGCGCCGAGGCGAGCCTGAGAGCGGCGCACCCTGCAATTAACAGATATAGCCATCGAATAATATCGTTTTATCAAATATTAAAATTTCACTAAGATCGTCAGCAAGTGCAAATACCGCCGATCGATCGTCATTAGCCTTGTTATGTGCCCTCTGGGCGGGTTTACCCCGCCTTTTTTTTTCGGTCGGAAGAGGTTGTGAGTCCGCCGATTCTGAATCATCGGTGTTTAGCCCTGTTCTACACCGGAGTAAGCCGCCATGAGCCAAAGCGTAATCGAAGTATTAAACGAAAAAATGCAGGATGCCTTTCTTGATGATTTTACGCAATATCTGAAAGAGGATAAACCGAGCCGCTATTCCGGCCTGTTCCGGGGCTTCGCGCTGGACAGCGTTTTTCAGCCCATTACGACAGGAAGCGATCAGCAGACGATAGGCTATGAAGCCCTGCTCAGGCCTTCGATCGGGAGGGCCTTGCCGGTCGAGCCCAAGTTCGTATTCCGCTACATCGAGGAGGCCGGCGGTTTGGTGCTCTTCGATCGAATCTGCCGCACCCTGCATCTGCTCAATTTTCTCGCCTTCAAACAGGAACAGGACCTGTTGTTTATCAACGTGCATCCGGCGCTGTTGTCGCAAGTCGATGCGCATGGCAAGGTTTTTGAAGCGATCGTGCATGCGCACTCGGTACCGGTGGATCGGGTCGTGATCGAACTCGAGGAAAGTTTTCTCGAACATCAGCAGACGCTCGACAAGGCTTTGCGGAATTTCCGCGACCGCGGTTTCAAAATTGCGATTTCGGATTTCGGCAGGGAGCTGACCTATGTCAAACGGCTGTGGAAAATCACGCCGGATTTCGTCAAATTGCACGGCGATTTGCTGAGGGAGGCGGTCGTCAATGAAAAAGTCATGAAGGTTTTGCCGAAGATCGTCGATCTGATCCATCAGGCGGGCGGGGAAGTCGTCGTGCAAGGCATCGAATCGGCGCGGCAATTGGCGATTGCCGAACACAGCGGCGCCCGCTTTCGGCAAGGCTTTGCCTTGTCGAAACCCGAGCCTGCCGGCTATTGGCTGGAGCGGCTCGGCGATGCGAATTTGCGCCGTTATGCTGCGAGATAGAGCCCTTTTCGTCGTCTTGTTCCGCTTCCTGCTCGGTTCTTTATGCATTGTCCACAAAAAACGCGAAAGGCACGAAAAATTTCATAGCACAATCCGTTCAGCTTAAACTTTTATTCAAGCCTCACAGCTCTAACATCAATAGATAGCCTGTATGCCGCGTTATTGTACTCGGTCGTATCAGCATACGTGGAAAACTCTGCTGCTGTCATAATTCTGTCATATTCAATGACTAACCTATGCGCAATGAATTCCAACGAGTCCATTTACCTATCTATTTTTTGAGAGTTGATATGAAATTGTCGTTTAAAAAAACATCGCTGGCATTGGCGCTGGGTGTTGTGTCATTCGCTCCCCTGAGCAGCCAGGCAGCCGCCAAATTGGCCGTTGACCCGAACCTTCCTGCCTATCAAACCGCTAGCGGGATTTCAGGCAACTTGTCCAGCGTCGGCTCCGATAGCTTGGCGAACATGATGACTTTGTGGGCCGAGACTTTCAATCGTTTCTACCCGAATGTGAATATTCAGATTCAGGCCGCAGGTTCTTCGACCGCGCCGCCTGCGCTGACCGAAGGCACCTCGAATCTGGGCCCGATGAGCCGGGAAATGAAAGACGACGAAATCGAGGCTTTCGAAGACAAATACGGCTATAAGCCGACCGCGATTCCGGTCGCCGTTGACGCCTTGGCGGTGATGGTGAACAAGGATAACCCGATCAAGGGCCTGTCGATGGATCAAGTTGACGCGATCTTTTCCTCGACGCTGAAATGCGGCGGCAGCAAAGAAATCGAAAACTGGGGCGATGCCGGCGTGAAGGCCTGGGGCGCGAAAAGCATCCAGTTATATGGCCGTAACTCGGTATCGGGTACCTACGGTTATTTCAAGGAGAACGCGCTTTGTAAAGGCGACTTTAAGAGCAACGTGAACGAACAACCCGGTTCTGCGTCGGTCGTGCAATCGATTACTTCTTCGACGAACGGTATCGGTTACTCCGGCATGGGTTATACGACTTCCGGCGTCAGAATGGTGCCTTTGGCCAAAAAAGGCACCACCAATTATGTCGAAGCGACGCCCGAAAATGCGCTGAACGGCACTTATCCGTTGACGCGCTATTTGTTCGTCTATGTGAACAAGAAGCCTAACCAGCCGCTGGCGCCGCTCGAGAATGAATTCATGAAGATGGTTTTATCCAAGGAAGGCCAGGAAGTCGTAATCAAGGACGGTTATATTCCGCTGCCTGTGAAGGTAGTTCAAAAATATATGGAAGCGCTCAAATAAATAGGATTTCCGCAGTATATTCCCCTTGTACTCAGGTTAGGGAAAAGCGTCACTGAATACCGGCATAGCGTGCCGGTATCTTCTCTCAGATGGCAACTTTTCGATTGGACGGCCAAGATTTATGGAACGAATCTTGGCCGTTTTTTTTGATGTTGTTATATCATTGTCACTTTTAAAAGCTAGCATCTTTGCATGTCTGAAATAAACAACCTTAGAAACATGCCAGGCTCCATTCAACAGTCGGCTGCCGGTTATTATCAGCGGTGGCGTTTGATCAAGGATACATTGGCGCGTTATGGCGTCATCATCGGTGGTCTCGGCATTCTTGTCGCGATCGTTCTGATTTTCTTTTACCTGCTCTATGTGGTCTATCCGCTGTTTGTCGAGGCCTCGGCGACGCGGGTCAGCCAGTATGCGGTGCCCGAACAGTCGCTGGGTAAAACGCTGTTCCTCGAAATCGAGGAGCAGAATGAGCTTGCGGCCCGTTTCACCGACAATGGCCAGGTGGTGTTTTTTGAAGTGGCTACCGGCAAGACCGTGCTAACTCAGGCGATCGCGGTGCCCGAAGGCGTCTCGATCACCAGCTTCGCGCCGGGCAGCCCGGCCAATGCCGGCGTCTTCATCTATGGATTGTCGAACGGCGGCGCGGTCGTGGTTAAGGACCAATATAAGGTAACCTACGCGAACGATGCCCGCAAGATTAAGCCTGAGCTCAGCTATCCTCTCGGCGAGGCGCCGTTGATGATAGTCGAGACGGGGACGCCGGTCGACAAGGTCGCGCTCAAATGGGAAGACGATGCGACGGTGATCGCCGCGAAAACCGGCGACAAGATTCATTTGGCCAATTTTGAAAAGGAGCAGTCGCTGTTTGCCGAAGAGGCGGCGTTGCAACGGCTTGACGCGGAACTGGATATTCAGGCGGGCGACATCACCGAGATGTTGATCGACAAGAACGGCGAGAGTCTGTTTCTGGCCGGCCGCGACGGTAGCATCAGTTTTTTCAATATCACCGATAAAAGCGCGCCAGTGCTCAGACAACGCCAAAATGTGGTCGAAGCGGGCCTCTCGATTACCCGTCTGGTATTTCTAAACGGCGATCTGTCGCTGATGGTCGCCGATTCTTCCGGACTGGTTGCTCAGTGGAGCAAGGCCAAGGATGAATTGAATAATGTGGTGCTGAAAAAGATCAGGGCCTTCAAGGTTTCCGATAAGCCGGTCATCGCGATCGAATCCGAGCAGCGGCGCAAGGGTTTCATGACTTTTGATGCGGGCGGTAAAATGGGGGTCTTCAATTCGACCGCGGAAAGGCGCTTGCTCGAGGAAAGTTTCGCGGCGAATCCTGTGGCGGCGGCCTTGTCGCCGCGCGCGAATGCCTTACTGATGCAGTCCGAGGATGGCCAAGTGCATTTCTGGAAGGTCAGCAACGAACATCCGGAAGTCTCGCTCGGATCGATCTGGGGCAAAGTCTGGTACGAAAGCTACCAAAAACCCGAGTATGTCTGGCAATCGTCTTCGGCAGCGAATGATTTCGAGCCGAAATACAGCCTGACGCCGCTGGTATTCGGCACCTTGAAGGCGGCGTTTTACGCGATGCTGGTCGCGATGCCGCTGTCTTTGCTGGGTGCGATATACGCGGCTTATTTCATGGCCCCGGCGATGCGCCAAGTGGTCAAGCCGACCATCGAATTGATGGGCGCCTTGCCGTCGGTGATTCTGGGATTCCTGGCCGGCTTGTGGCTGGCGCCTTTCATCGAAAAACATCTGGCCGGTATCTTTTCGGCGCTGATTCTGCTGCCGGTCGGCGTGCTGCTGTTTGCGCTGCTTTGGCAACTTGCCCCGAAAGCGATCCGGCATAAAATTCCCGACGGCTGGGAGGCGGTGTTATTAATTCCGGTGCTGCTGTTTACCGGCTGGTTTGCGTTTGAGGTCAGCGTACCGCTGGAGTCAGCCTTATTCGGCGGTTCGCTGCGTGAGTGGTTCAGCCGCGAATGGGGCATCGGCTACGATCAGCGCAATGCGCTGATCGTCGGCGTCGCGATGGGTTTTGCGGTGGTGCCGACCATTTTCTCGATTGCGGAAGACGCGATCTTCAGTGTGCCGAAGCATTTGACGGTCGGCTCCCTGGCATTGGGCGCAACGCCTTGGCAAACGGTCACCAAGGTCGTGCTGCTGACCGCGAGTCCCGGCATATTTTCGGCGGTGATGATAGGTCTCGGCCGCGCGATCGGCGAGACGATGATCGTATTGATGGCGACCGGCAACACCCCGGTGATGGATTTCAGCGTGTTTCAGGGACTCAGAACCCTGGCGGCGAACATCGCGGTCGAAATGCCGGAGGCGGAAGTCGACAGTACGCATTATCGGGTGTTGTTTCTGGCCGCGTTGGTGCTGTTTATGTTCACTTTCATTTTTAACACGCTGGCCGAAGTCATCCGTCAGCGTCTACGCGAAAAATACAGTTCGTTATGATCAAGTTATGGTTTAAAAGCGGCAATCCCTGGATCTGGCTGAATGCCGCCGCGGTCAGCGCCTGTCTGATCATGGTGTTGGGCGTGATGGGGCTGATATTCGTGCGCGGCATCGGGCATTTTTGGCCGGGCGAACTGGTGCAATTCGGTTATCAGGAAGACAGCGGCCAAGTGCGCGATATTGTCGGCGAATTGATCGATACCAGTATCACGCCGGCGGCGATGGCGAAAGCGACCGGATATGCGATGGCCGACGACGAGGATGCGCTGGTGCAATACCAGATCAAAACCGGCAACCGTGATGTCAGCGGCGCCGATTTTCGCTGGATACAGGCTCGCCGAGTCAAACAGCAGAGCAATCCGCCCGAGTTGATCGCGGTCGAACGGCGCGAATGGGGTAATTTCTATGGCCGTCTGGTCGCAGTCAAGGACGGCGGCAAGGTGGTTGCCGAAGGGCCGGAGGCGATGCCGGTCTTGCAGGAACGGCTAAAGGCCGCGCTGGATATTTTCGAGAAAATATCCCATCTGGAAAAAAAGGAAATCGGCGCGGTCAACTACGACCTCGAGCGGCTGCGGCTGGAACAGCGCAAGCTGGAGTTGGAAAAACGCTGGGATGCGAAGGCGCAGCAACGCATCGCGGCCGAAAAGTCGGCGTTGGATGCCGAGTATAAGAAGCTCCAGGCCCAATTGGTTTCCTTGTACCAGGATATCCGCAAAGGCAGTTTTGTCGCGGCGGCGGACGACGGCAGCGAACACGAGATTGCTCTGGCCAAGGTGGTCAGGGTTTACCAGCCGAACAAGATGAATGTGTTCGGCAAAATCGGCCATTACCTGGCCAAATTGGTCGAATTTCTGACCGACGATCCGCGCGAGGCGAATACCGAAGGCGGCATTTTTCCGGCGATTTACGGCACCATTCTGATGGTGGTGATCATGTCGATCATCGTGACGCCGTTCGGCGTGATCGCGGCGGTGTATTTGCGCGAATATGCGAAACAGGGTTTCATGACGCGGCTGATCCGGATCGCGGTGAACAATCTGGCCGGGGTGCCGTCGGTGGTTTACGGCGTGTTCGGCCTGGGATTTTTTGTTTATATCTTGGGCGGCAAGATCGACCGTCTGTTTTATCCGGAAGCCGCGCCTGCGCCGATGTTCGGCACGCCGGGCCTGATGTGGGCGTCGATCACGCTAGCGCTGTTGACGCTGCCGGTCGTGATCGTCTCGACCGAAGAAGGCCTGGCGCGGATTCCGAAATCGATCCGCGAAGGCAGCCTGGCGCTCGGCGCGACCAAGTTCGAAACGTTGTGGCACACGGTATTGCCGATGGCGAGCCCCGCGATGATGACCGGTTTGATTCTGGCGGTCGCCCGGGCGGCCGGCGAGGTGGCGCCGTTGATGCTGGTCGGCGTGGTCAAACTGGCGCCGTCATTGCCGTTGGACGGCAACTTCCCGTTTTTACACATGGAACGAAAATTCATGCACCTCGGCTTTCATATTTATGACGTCGGCTTTCAAAGTCCGAATGTCGAGGCGGCAAGACCCTTGGTTTATGCGACATCGTTGTTGTTGGTCGTGGTGATTGTCGGGCTCAATTTGTCCGCGATCGTAATCCGCAACCATCTGAGGGAAAAATATAGAGCTCTTGAAGGTTAATCATCATGACATCACAACAAGCACGCACCCATGCGATCGACATGAAATCGATTCTGCGTGGTCCGATCGATCAGGCCGAGACTTCCGAAGTCTGCATCAAGGTCGACAATCTGAACCTGTTTTATGGAGAAAAACAGGCCCTGCACGGCATCAATATGGATATTCCGAAAAAAAAGGTCACCGCCTATATCGGCCCCAGCGGCTGCGGCAAATCGACGTTGTTGCGTTGCATCAACCGGATGAACGATCTGGTCGACAGCGCGCGCATCGAAGGCCGGATCTTGCTGGATGGCGACAATATCTATGACAAGGCGGTCAACGTCGCGGCGCTGCGCCGGCGGGTCGGCATGGTGTTCCAGAAACCGAATCCGTTTCCGAAATCGATTTTCGAAAATGTCGCCTACGGTCTTCGGATTCAGGGCATCAACGATAAAATTACGCTCGAGGAAACGGTCGAAAAGGCGCTGCGCGGCGCGGCGCTATGGGATGAGATGAAAGACCGTCTGAACGACAATGCGCTCGGCATGTCCGGTGGTCAGCAGCAGCGTCTGGTGATCGCGCGCGCGATTGCGATCGAGCCGGAAGTGTTATTGCTCGATGAGCCGGCTTCGGCCCTCGATCCGATCTCGACCCTGAAAATCGAGGAGCTGATCAACGAGTTGAAAGAGCACTATACTATCGTTATCGTCACGCACAACATGCAGCAGGCAGCGCGCGTGTCCGATTACACGGCTTTCATGTACATGGGCGAACTGATCGAAATGGGCTCCACCAGCGAGCTGTTCACGAATCCCAGAAAGCAACAGACAGAAGATTACATCACCGGCCGTTACGGTTAAAGGAGGAGACAATGGACAGCAATAAAATCGGGCATCATATCTCCGGGCAGTTCAACAAAGAACTCGAAGACATCCGCAACAAAGTGCTGACGATGGGTGGATTGGTCGAGCAGCAAGTGGAACTCGCGATGCAGGCCTTTTCGACGGGCGATATCGAAATGGCCGAATTAGTGATCAAACAGGACAATCAGGTCGATGCGTTGGAGGTCGAGATCGACCGCGAATGCACACAGATTCTGGCGCTCAGGCAGCCGGCCGCGTTCGATCTGCGCTTACTCCTGACCGTGATCAAGGTGATCAACGAGCTCGAAATCGTCGGCGACCTGGCCGAGCGCATCTCGAAATTGGCGATTCAGTCGGCCGACAGCGACGGCAAGATCGATCAGTATTATGAAATCCAGCATATGTCGAATCTGGTCAAGGACATGCTGCACCGTTCGCTCGACGCGTTTGCGCGGATGAGCATCGAGGAAGTGCCGGCGATTACCCACCTGGATGACAATGTCGATCGCGAATATGCGAGCATCATCCGCCAGTTGATCACGCACATGATGGAGGACCCGCGCAACATCACCCGCACGATCAACGTGCTGTGGACCGTGCGCGCGATGGAGCGGATCGGCGATCATGCCTGTTACATCTGCGAGCATTTGATCTATATGGTCAAAGGCGAAGCGGTGCGGCATTTGAGCCGGGAAGAGCTGGAGAAGAAGGTCAAGGGCGGCTGATTTTGCCGCTCCTTGTGGGTGAGTGTCTGCGCTCCCTGCAGTGAATCAAATGACGGCGGCGCAGCGGGCGCCGCCGCGGTAACGCCAATTCCCGCTATTTTTCCAAGCCGATAAAATCCCAGACCTTGTGCGAAAAAGTCGCATTCTTGTGCTCGGGAACCGGCGGGCCGTCGGGGTAATTTTGCCGGTAAATCCGGTCGATATTGCTGGCTTGATCCGGCATCTCCAGTTTTTCGTAGGCTTCCTTCAAGACTTCCAAAGCAAACGGCACCGCCGGCGTCCGCTGGTATTTTTCGATCACTTCCGATGCCCGGTTTACGGCGGCGACATAAGCCTTGCGTTTCATGTAATAGCGGGCGACATGCACTTCATGCATCGCCAGGTTGTTCTTCAGCGCGATCATCCGCTGTTTGGAATCCGGTACATATTTGCTGTTCGGGAAGCGCTTGACCAGTTCCGAAAAATTTTCATAGGCTTCCTTGGCCGTGCTGGTATCGCGTTGCGAGGTGTCGGTCGGCAGGAAGCGGTCCACAAAGCCGAAGCCGCGGTTGTAATTGACCAGCCCTTTCAGATAATAGGCATAATCGACGCTCGGATTACGCGGGTTGATCTTGATGAAGCGGTCGGCGGCCGCGAGCGCGGCGTCGGGGTCGTTACTCTTATAATAGGCATAGGCCACGTCGAGCTGGGTTTGCGCGGAAGTTTCGCCAAACGGATAGCGAGCCTCCAGCGCTTCGTATAGCTTGGCCGCCTTTTCGTAATTGCCGGCATCGACGGCGGTTTGCGCCTCCTTGCGGAATTTTTCGAGATTCCAGTCTTTGTATTCGTCTTCGGTCTCGGAATCCTTGCTGAACGAGAAATTTTTCAGCGATTCGCAGCCGGTCAGCGACAGGCCCAGCCAGCAAATAAATAAACTTTTTAACAAAATTAATCGCATAGTGCTATCGATGTAGTAAGATGAGCAGTTTTCTTGCCGGTTTAGGGCTCTCGTGCTTGATCTCTTCCCCCTTTGCGGGAGACGGTTAGGATGAGGGTGTTTAAACTCAACGATGTATTTAACCTGACTGCTCTCCAAAGCGAGAGAAGCAGGCGAGTTTTAGAACGGATATTAAGCTGTCAAAACCGGTTTAATTGAACGAGTATAACTTAACGCAGAGCGAATCAGAAGAGCTTGTGATGGAAAGATTGACGGCCGTGGTGCCGTATGAATTGGCGGGCATGCGCCTGGATCAGGTATTGGCGGAAGTATTTGCCGATTATTCAAGAACCCGTTTGCAAACCTGGGTCAAGTCGGGCCGGGTCACGGTGAACGGCCGAGTATTGAAGGCGAGGGAGAAGCTGGACGGAGGTGAAGAGATTACGCTGGAGGCGGAAGAAGAGGTCGTGGTCGAGTCCGAACCGCAAGACATCCCGCTGGACATCGTCTATGAAGACGACAGCCTGTTGATAGTCAACAAGCCGGCCGGTCTGGTCGTGCATCCTGCGGTCGGCAACTGGGACGGCACCTTGCTGAATGCCTTGCTGCATCATGAGCCGCATCTCGAAACCTTGCCGCGCGCGGGCATCGTGCACCGAATCGACAAGGAAACCAGCGGCCTTTTGATGATCGCGAAGACCTTGCAGGCGCATAACAGCCTGACGCAGCAGTTGCAGGAGCGCGAGATTACCCGCGAATATCTCGCGATCGCGCGCGGCTGGATGACGGCCGGCGGCACGATCGATGAGCCGATCGGTCGGCATCCGACCGACCGCAAGCGCTATGCGGTCAGGCAAGCAGGCAAGCATGCGGTCACGCATTACCGGGTGCTCAAGCGTTTTGCGCAGCATACCTTCATGCAGGTGATGCTCGAAACCGGGCGCACGCATCAGATCCGGGTGCACATGGCGCATATCCGCTATCCGCTGCTCGGTGATCCGGTCTACGGCGGCCGTTTCCAAATGCCGCCGAACTGCGGCGAACGGCTCGAAGCCGAATTGCGCAATTTCAAGCGCCAGGCGCTGCATGCGGCGAAACTGGGACTGCTGCATCCTGTCACCGAGGAGTATCTGGAATGGGAGCAGCCGTTGCCGGAAGACATGCAGCGTTTGCTGGAGGCCCTGGAAGACAATGAGCGGCGCTGAGCCTTTTCTGGTTCCCGACTGGCCTGCGCCGGCCGGCGTACATGCCGCCACCACGCTAAGGACCGGCGGCGTCAGCGCCGGGCCTTATAAGAGCCTGAATCCTGCGCTGCATGTCGGCGACGATGTTGACGCGGTGATGCGCAACCGCAAGTTTATCCGCGAAAGTCTGGCGCTGCCGTCCGAGCCGGTCTGGCTGGAGCAGATTCACAGCAATCAGGCCGTGAAGGCGGCAGCTGCTTTGATGCCGCCGCAGGCCGATGCAAGTTATGCCGACGTGCCGGGCGTGGTCTGTGTGGTGATGACCGCCGATTGTCTGCCGCTTCTGTTGTGTTCGGCCGACGGCCGCCGTGTCGCGGCGATCCATGCCGGCTGGCGCGGTTTGTTGGCCGGGGTGATCGGCAATACGGTGGCGGCTATGGGGGGGGCGGAGTTGCTGGTCTGGCTGGGTCCTGCGATCGGCCCCGGCGCTTTCGAAGTCGGGGCGGAGGTGCGCGCCGCCTTCGTGCAAAAATCACCGGCATTCGGTGAGGCCTTCAGGCCGCAAGCGGACGCTAAATGGCTGGCCGATATTTATCGGCTGGCGCGCATCGAACTGAATGCGCTGGGCGTGACGAACATCTACGGCGGCCGCTTTTGCACAGTCACCGATGCGGACCGGTTTTATTCCTATCGTCGGGACACGGTTACCGGACGCATGGCGACATTGATCTGGAGAGATTAAACGCGTGAATCTATTGTTGTTGATCATCATCTTTACGACCCTCGGCGGGGTGCTGAGTGTACTCGCGGCCGGGCTGTTTCTGCTGCTGCCGGACCAGAAGAGAAGTCACGTGCTGCCGCATGGCATCAGTTTTGCGATCGGCGCGTTGTTGGCGGTTGCGTTTTGGGGCTTGATCCCGCACGCTTTCGAGGAAGTCAAGCCGGAGCAGTTCCGCGGTTTGTCCGCGACGATCCTGGCCGGGATTCTGAGCTTTTTCGTGCTCGAAAAACTGCTGATCTGGCGGCATTGTCATTTCAATACCTGCGAGGCGCATGGCGAGGAGCCGCATGCCCACGAGCACGGCCATCACGCGCACAGCCATGGGCCGGAGCATCGGCATTCGGCCGGTGCGTTGATCATTCTGGGCGACAGCATTCATAACTTTGTCGACGGCATCCTGATCGCCGCCGCCTTTCTGACCGACCCGAAACTCGGCATCGTGACCAGCCTGGCGGTCGCGGCGCACGAAATCCCGCAGGAAGTCGGGGATTTCGCGATTCTGCTGGAAAGCGGCTACGGCAGGGCCAAGGCGCTGTTCTATAACATCCTATCCAGCCTGGCGACGGTGTTGGGCGGCGTGCTGGCTTATTTCAGCCTGGAGGATTTGCATCATATGCTGCCTTATATCCTGGCGCTGGCCGCGTCGAGCTTCATCTATGTCGCGGTGGCCGATTTGATTCCGACCTTGCACAAAAAGACCGAATTGAAGGCTTCGCTGGAGCAGATCGCACTGATCGCGGCCGGCGTGCTGTTGATTTGCGTGATGCACGGCTTCGCGCACAGTTTTGAAGTGTGAGCGCCAGGCGAAAGCGTTGAACTTTCGCCTTATGCCCTTAGTCCCACCTTGTTAGGTGATCACATCCGGTGACGTTCTGCCGGTGCGCTTTTTGACTTCGCAAAGTCGTTCGGCCAGCGCAATCAGTTCGGCCAGGGCGTCCTGGGCGTCCTGAGCGTGCTTCGACGCGTCCGCTTCGAATTTTTCCAGATAGATTCTGAGCGTCGCGCCGACCGTGCCGGTACCGGACAGGCGGAATACGATCCGCGAACCGTCGGTGAAGCCGATGCGGATGCCCTGGTTTTTGCTGACGCTGCCGTCGACCGGGTCGGTGTAGCCGAATTCATCGGCGAATTTGACCGTAAAGGCGCCGAAGGTCTGGCCGGGCAGGGACGGCAGTTGCTGGCGTAAATGCTCGACGATGCCGTTCGCGATGCCGGTTTCGACCGCTTCATAATCATGCCGGCAATAAATGTCGCGGCCGAATTTTTGCCAATGTTCGTGCACGATGTCCGCGACCGACTGGCGTTTGCGGGCGATCAGGTTCAGCCAGAACAAGACGGCCCATAAGCCGTCTTTTTCGCGGACATGATCGGAGCCGGTACCGAAGCTTTCCTCGCCGCAGAGCGTGATTTTGCCGGCATCGAGCAGGTTGCCGAAAAATTTCCAGCCGGTCGGCGTTTCAAAGCAGGGCAGGTTGTAGGCCGCCGCGACCCGGTCGACCGCCTGGCTGGTCGGCATCGAGCGCGCGACGCCGCTGAGTCCCTTGGCATAGGCCGGGATCGCCTGCGCGTTCGCGGCCATGATGGCGAGGCTGTCGCTGGGAGTGACAAAAATATTGCTGCCGGTGATCATGTTGCGGTCGCCGTCGCCGTCCGAGGCCGCGCCGAAGGTCGGCGCATTTGGGCTGAACATCAGTTCGGCCAATTCATGCGCGTGCGCGAGATTCGGATCGGGATGATGGCCGCCGAAATCTTCCAGGGGCACCGCATTGATCACCGAATCGGCAGGCGCGCCGAGCATGTCGACTAAGATGCGTTTGGCGTAAGGTCCGGTGATCGCATGCATCGCATCGAAACACAGCGTGATATAGCCGGAGCCGATGCTTTGTTTCAGCAGGTTGAAATCGAAGATCGACTGCATCAGTTCGGCATAATCGCTGACCGGATCGATGATCGTGATTTTGATGCCGTCGATTTGAAAACTGCCGAGCGTATCGAGATCGACGTCGGCCATCTCGGCGATTTTATAGCTGTCGATCGTCAGGCTGCGTTGGTAAAATGCGTTAGTGTACTTTTCGGGGGCCGGGCCGCCGTTGCTGACGTTGTATTTGATGCCGAAATCGTCGTCGGGTCCGCCCGGGTTGTGGCTGGCCGATAGCACCAATCCGCCGTAAGCCTCGTATTTGCGAATGATGTGGGAGGCGGCCGGAGTGGACAGTAATCCGCCTTGGCCTATAATGAGTTCGGCAAAGCCGTTGGCGGCCGCCATTTTGATGATCGTCTGAATGGCTTGTCGGTTAAAATAGCGGCCGTCGCCGCCAAGCACCAAGGTTTTGCCATTGATTTCCTCGAGAGAGTCGAAAATTGACTGGACAAAATTTTCGAGGTAACCTTGCTCTTGGAATACTCTAACTTTTTTTCTGAGTCCTGATGTGCCGGGATTTTGATCGTTGTAGGGTTGAGTTGTTATTGTATTTATCTGCATAATGAATCCTAAGTGCGACGATTGACCGTAGGAGTTAAAATACACCAAAACTGCTGCCGAGTGTAGAGAGTATGTTACGAATTTGTTTACTGTTGTTTTGTGGTTTGTTGGCGGGCATCGCGGTTGCCGATGACGGTATGTGGCTGTTGATCGATACGACCGCGCTGAGGATTGAGGTTAAAAAAGGCGAGCAGACCGTGGACACGATCCCGGATATCGCGATTGGTCGGGGCGGCGCCGGGTACAAGACTCACCGTGGCGACGACATCACGCCCTACGGCGATTACCGGATCGGCTGGGTCGGTGAAAGAAGCAATTTTCGCCGGTTTTTCGGGCTGACTTATCCTAATGCCCAGGATGCGCGCACGGCCTTGATTAAAGGCCTCATCAGTAAAGGCACTTACGAGCGGATCGTGGCAGCGAGCGAGAATCATCAGATTCCGCCGCAAAACACGCCTTTGGGCGGGCAAATCGGCATCCACGGTCTCGGGGCGGCGGATGAAAAAATCCATCGCAGCATGAATTGGACCCATGGCTGTATCGCCATGACCAATACTCAGATCGACCATCTAAGCCGGTATGTGGAGCCGGGAATGGTGGTAAAGATAAAATAAGTTAGCATTCGATTAAAATATTGTGGTATGATATTCTTGGTTAATTTGTTTTTGTAGTCGTAACTTTTTTATAAGGAAAAAGAAAATGAAAAAGCTTGTTAAATTATCAATGATTGCATTGGCTGCCAGCTTGATTGTAGGTTGCGCCACTAGCGGTGACATCGAAAATCTGCAAGGCCAAATCGATGGTTTGAAGACTGACGTTGCGAAAGCTTCTTCTGATGCTTCCAGCGCACTGGCTGCTGCTAACGACGCATCTTCTCGCGCCGCTGCTGCTGAAGCGGCTGCTAACCGCGCTGCTGATGCTGCTCAAGCAACCAACGACAAATTGGACAGACTGTTCCACAAAACCATGTTGAAATAAGTCTTACGACTTAAATCACATAAAAAAAGCCCGGCGGCGTATGCTCCGGGCTTTTTTTGTGTCTGCCGTTTTTGGAAGAAACGCCCGAACCCCAAAGGCCGGGCGTGTTGTTCATTCAAGACCGGTTTTCGCCGCCAAACCAGGCGGTCAGGCGCGGCAGCAATTCGGCCAGTTCCAGCGTCATGATCGTAAAGTCCGCGTCGAAACGTTCGGCGGCGCTGCCGGCGTCGATGTCGGCGGCCTGATCCTGCACCATGTCGAGAAAACGCAGGCGCTTCAGCGCCAGGTGTTCGTCCAGTACAAAGGCAATGCGTCCGGCCCAGTTTACGGCCAGTTTGATCGCCTGCTTGCCGGTATCGAGATGGTTTTTGATTTCCGGCACGGTCAGGTCATGTTTTTTACAACGGATGATGCCGCCTTCTTCTTCCAGCGAGCGCAGTTCGCATTCATCCTCGATCGTCAGATCGTCCGGCGCCTGCTGGGTCAGCAACCATTGGGTCATGTTCACGCTCGGTTTGTCGATCGTATTCAGCGGCGCCGCGGGCAGCGAGCCGAGGCATTTGCGCAGGTTGCTGAGCAAGTCTTCGGCGCTTTTGGCGGATGCCGAGTCGACCAGCAGCCAGCCGCCTTTGGGGTCGATATAGGCATAGGTTTTGCGCGAAAATCTAAATGCCTTGGGCAGCAGTTCGAATATCAGTTCGTCTTTTAGGGTGGTGCGTTCTTTTTTGGCGAGTTTGCGCGCTTCGCGCTCCTCGATCTCGCCGATTTTTTCCTGCAGCATTTCATTAACCACGGCCGTAGGCAGCACTTTTTCTTCCTTTTTTCCGCACAGCATCATAAAGCCGTTGGCGGCGTGCACCAGTTGGTCGGACGCTTTGCCGATCGGCTGCGTCCAGCCGAAACTGAATTCTTCATGAGGCCCGCAGGGGCGGAAGAGAAGCGCTTGCAGTTTTTGCTCCAGTTCGCTGGGTGTCAAGGTGAACGCTTCGGTCAGGCGAAAAATAGTCAGATTCTTGAACCACATGATTTGGGGGGTATCCTATAATTACAATGAGCCGGATATTATCGCAAATTTGCCTGGCTCTCTTGTGAGTAATTTATAGAGGAAAAAGAGGATGCAGGAGATAAGCGGATTTGACCCGATTGCCGCTCCGGATGCGCGGGTGTTGATTCTGGGCTCGATGCCCAGCAAAGTGTCGAAGGCCAGGGATCAGTATTATGGCCACAGTAAAAATGCGTTCTGGGTGATCATGGGGCAGTTGTTCGGCGCGGAACTCGAATTGTGTTACGGGCTGCGCAAAGGCATTCTGATGACGCATCGCGTGGCGCTCTGGGATGTGTTGAAAACCTGCCAAAGGCTCGGTAGCCTGGATGCGGATATTGAGCTCGATTCGATCATCGTCAATGATTTCAGCGATTTTTTCAGGCGCCACGACCAGATTCGACATGTATTTTTCAACGGCATGACGGCGGAAAAAATTTACCGTAAATATATATTGCCGACATTGCCGGAACGATTCGGCTATCTGGTGTATCATAGGCTGCCATCGACCAGTCCGACCAATGCGGCCCTCAGCCTGCCCCAAAAAATGGAGGCCTGGCAGGAGATCAAGCACTATTTGGCGGAGGAGCTGGCGGAGGGTTAACCCAGTTGAATCACAGGAATAAAGCGTTTTAAGATGATTGAAGAAGATTACGACGGCTCTGATGAGGACGTCGAATATTACGCGGTACGGCCGAACAAGACCCAAATAAAAAAGGACATCGCTGCGTTATTTGTATTGGGCGAGGAAATGTCGAATCTGTCGCCCGACCAGTTAAATACCCTGATGCTGCCGGAAAAGATTTTGCAAGCGGTCAGGGAAGTTTCCGGCATGCCGCATAAAGGCGCGCGCAAGCGGCTGTTGAAATATATCGCAGGTCAGCTGCATCTGATCGATGCCTCTCCTGTAATCGAAAAACTGGAGCGGATCAAGAACAAAAGCGTGCATGCGGTCAGGGAGCATCATCTTGCCGAACAATGGCGCGACCGCCTGATCGCCGAGGGCAACGAGGCGCTGACCGAATTGCTGGACGATCACCCGGAGGCCGACAGCCAGCAATTGCGGCAGTTGATCCGCAATGCGCAAAAGGAAATCGCGGCCGCGAAGCCGCCCAAGTCGGCGCGGATGTTATACCGTTATGTGAAGGAGTTGCTGTTGGACGAGGGGTTGACGCAGGCGGAGGAAGTCTCGGCAGTCGGCGAAGATGAAGACGAAGAAGAGTACTGGGAAGATCAGGACGGTCTTTAGCGTCATGCCCTCCCGGTTTTGATGAGACCGGGAGAGCAAGCAGGGGATGGGGAAGAATGCCCCCATCCATTGGTTTTTTAAACGGAAGTTATTTCTCGGGCAGCTTCAATTCCGCGGTCTGATTCCAGTCCGAAAACGGGAAGGGCAGGGCTTCGGTATTGAAAGTCATGAATAATAGGATGTGGTAAGTATAAACCGACAGGCTGCGGCCAAGATTCAGGATATTCTTGTTCGCCTTGCCGGTCAGCAGGGTCGATGCGACCTGCAGCAGGATCACCGCCCACAGCAGCATTCTGACCAAGCCGCCGATCGCGGCAAAAATCAGCATGAAGAAGATCCTTTTCCAGGTATCGATGTTGGTCAAATTGTAGTTGATTTGTTCATCCATTCTTTTAACCTCGGTTCATGATGTCGCGCAAGTCCAATGCGGAGGCATTCGCGCGGGCGATATACGTCGCCATCGTCAAAGAGTAGTTGGCGAACAGGCCGTAACCGCTGCCGTTTAGAATCATCGGGCTCAGGATCGGCGCCATCGCGTTTTCGAGCGATTTGATCATGATGTCGACCGTGTTCATCGCGCGCTTGTCGAGCAGAATGTCATGGAAATCGGATTTGACCGCTTTCAGGATATGCAGCAGCGCCCAACTCGATCCGCGCGCTTCATAGAAAACGTCATCGATTTCCAGCCAAGGGGTTTCCGGCAGCGACCCGGCTTTGGGGTTGCGGGAAGTGACGTCGGTTTCGGGGGCTACCACGGCGAACGCCGGGCTGATATCTGCACCCGCGGTGCTGGCGCTGAGCCGGGTCGAAAGGTTGCCCAGGCGTTTGATGACCACTTCGGAATATTGCCACAAGTTGTCGGCGCGCGCATAAAACTGCCCGCGCTTCACTTTACCGTCCCATTTTTGCAGGCGCGACATGTAGTTGTGCAGCGCATCCACGCCCTTTTGGTATTCGGCTTCGGTCGACGGCAGCGCCCAGGAATCATTTTCGTAATAAAAATAAGGCTCGGCGATTTTGAGGTCGGGGTCTTCGTCGGATTGCGACTGGTCTCGCGAAAAGTGGTTTCTAAGCGCCGACACCGCATCGCGCAGCATCACCAAGGCGCCGTATTCGAAATTCGAAACGTTGTCAAGAAACAAACCGGGAGGCGCCACGTCGTTGGTGATATAGCCGCCGGATTTATGCAGCAGGACTTCCGAGATATGGGCCAGCGTGTTGGTATAGGTATAGCCCAACGGAATATCGGTGGTATTGGTCAGTTTGGCGCGTTCCATCGCCTCTTCCTGGACACTGAACTGATCCGGTTCGGTTCCCCACCAGGCACCCAAAATGAAAACGATGACGAGCGCGGCAAGCACCAGCATGCCAAAGCCCCAGAGTACTCCTCTCGATTTACTATCTTCTAATTCGTTTGCCGCCATTTCTGGAATCCTGATTGAATTGTCTTTACTGCAGACAGCAGATTGCTTTGGGTGAAAAAAGAACTTGCATGGTAGCAGATTTTGGATTTTTTTTCCGCCTGCAATTAGGGGGCGGGTGTTTTTTTTGCCCGCGGATGCGTCTGGTCATAAATCTCGGCAAGATGCTGAAAATCCAGATGGGTATAGATTTGCGTGGTGCCGATATTGCTGTGGCCGAGCAACTCCTGCACCGCGCGCAGGTCGTGGCTCGATTCGAGCAAGTGGCTCGCGAACGAATGCCTTAGCATGTGCGGATGAATGGGTTCGGCAATCCCTTTCGCGACGCGCCAGCGTTCTAGGCGTAGTTGCACGCTGCGCGCGCCGAGTCTAAATCCTTTCACCGAGATAAATAGCGCCTTTTCCTCGATGTCGGCGGTGTTGTTCCGGATCGGCAGCCAGTTGCGGATCGCGCTGATCGCCTTGCCGCCGATCGGCAGCACGCGGTCTTTACCGCCCTTGCCGGATTTGACGATCAGCGACTGATCGTCCAGATCGACATCGGTCAGATTCAACGCGACCAACTCACTCAGCCGTAAACCGCTCGAATAGAACAGTTCGAACATCGCCAGATCGCGCAGTTCCAGATCCGAATGCGCGCCGGCTTCCAGGAGTCCGGTTACCTGATCGACATCGAGCGTTTTCGGCAGTTTGCGCGGCTGCTTGGGCGCCTTGACATGCTCGGCGGGATTGATCTGCACTAGGCGTTTTTTCAACAGGAACTGATAGAAACTGCGCAGTGCCGACAATTCGCGTTGCAGGCTCTTGCTGCCGAGGCCCTGGCGGTGGCGTGCGGCGATATGCGCACGGATATGGGGCTGACCGACATCGGACCATTGCTGAAGCGATTTCTCGTCGCAGAAGCCGGCCAGTTGTTCGAGATCGCGCCGGTAACTGCTGACCGTATGCCGGGAGGCGCGTCTTTCGACTTCCAGTTCGCGGAGAAAATCGTCCAGCCATTGCCGGGCGTCGCTATGCATATTTTTTTTGCGACAGCAAAGACAGAAAGCGCGCGCTGATGATTTCGCTCATGTGGGTCAGAAAGAAACTGCCCATGCTGTAATGAAAGCGTTCATTGCTGCGGCTGCCGATCGCGAGAATGCCGCTCATGTCGGCAAATTTCATCGGAATGATCGCGGCGGACTGGACCTCGAGCGCGGCGGCGCCGAACAGGACTTTGGCCTGAGCCAGGGTCGGGCGGCCGCATTTGGGTTGATCGGCAGCGAGGATAGCCAGAAACTGCTCGAGTTCGGCGCTGTCCGGCGCGAGAAACAGGTGCGGCAGGGCCGCATCGGGCTTGCTGGTGATGATGCGGACCGCGATGAAATCGGTCATGAAATAATCGGACAAGACGACTTCGAGGCTCGCGACCGCTTCCTCGAGCGTCGAGGTTTCGAGCAGCGCCAGGGTCAGTTTGTGCATCCGGTCGAACGAGGTATCGTTGCTTTTGGCGATCTCGATCAGCGAGGCGAGCTGCGCTTCGATTTCCTGATTGCGGTTGCGCAGCATTTCGAGCTGTTTCGAAATCAGCGATACGGCAACTCCGCTCGGATGCGGTATGCTCAACTCTTCCAAGAGATCCAGATGATCGTTGAAGAATGCCGGATGGGCGCGTAAATAGTCGGCAACTTGGTTCGAAGTCAAAGTATTTTGCGGATCGCTCATGGATTAATCGTCCCCTCGAAAACGGAAATGGCAGGTCCTGTCATCAGCACCGGTTCGCCGCGGCCCTCCCAATGGATTCTTAACGAACCGCCCGGCAATGTGACTTCAACGCCAGGGTCGACGAGACCGCGTTCGATCGCGATCACCGCCGCCGCGCAGGCGCCGCTGCCGCAGGCCAGGGTTTCGGCCGCGCCGCGTTCATAAACGCGCAATTTGATATGGGTGCGGTCGACGATCTGCATGAAACCGATGTTCGCGCGCGCCGGAAAGACCGGATGCGATTCCAGCAGGCGTCCAGCCTCGGCGACCGGTGCGGCGTCGACATCCGCTACCCGCAGAACCGCATGCGGATTGCCCATCGATACCGCGCCGAAAGTATAAGTTTCGCCGTCGGCCATCACCTGGTAGCTGTCGGCTTCCTGGTCGGCCAGCAACGGAATCTCGGCCGGGTGATGGCGCGGAATGCCCATGTTCACGGTAATCTGGCCGTCGTCGTCGAATTTGAGCAGCAGCTGCCCGGCATCGGTATCGACGCGAACCTCGTCCTTCGAGGACAGGCCTTTGTCGCGCACGAAGCGGGCGAAACAGCGGGCGCCGTTGCCGCACTGGCTGACTTCGCTGCCGTCCGCATTGAAAATCCGGTATTTGAAATCGGCATTCGCGCTGACCGGCTTTTCGACCAGCAACAGTTGGTCGAAACCGATGCCGAAATGACGGTCGGCCAGCTTCTTGATCGACTCGGGCTCCAGGCGGGGCGCTTGGTGGATCGCATCAATCACGACAAAGTCATTGCCGAGGCCGTGCATTTTGGTGAAATGAATCATGAGATAAATGGTTGTTCAGAAACTTAATCTTAGACGAATTTAGCAGCGATTTCTTAAGGAAGCAACCGCTCCCCCGCCCACAATTGTTCGATCGACTCTCTTGCCCTGATCAAATGGGTTTGGCCGCCGTCGACCAACACTTCCGCCGCGCGCGGCCTGGAGTTGTAATTCGAGCTCATGCTGAAGCCGTAAGCGCCCGATGAGCGGATCGCCAGTAAATCATTTTCATTCAGCTTGAGCGCACGCCCCTTGCCTAAAAAATCGCCGGTTTCGCAGACCGGGCCGACGATGTCCCAGGTTTGCTCGTCGGCTGGGCTTTGCAACTTGACCGGGATGATGTTCTGCCAGGCGCTGTACAGCGACGGGCGCACCAGGTCGTTCATCGCCGCATCGACGATCGCGAAGTTTTTATGGTCGGTCGCTTTCAGGTATTCGACGCGGGTGACCAGGATGCCCGCATTGCCGACGATCGCGCGGCCGGGCTCCAGCAGGATTTCGAAATCGGTCTCGCCAAGGCGATTTAACACGGCTTGAATATAGTCGGACGGTTCCGGCGGCTGTTCGTCCTTGTAGCGAATGCCGAGGCCGCCGCCGAGATCCAGGTGATGCAGGGTTATGCCTGCCGTTTTCAAGTCGGCGACCAGAGCGAGAATGCGGTCCAGCGCATCCAGGAACGGCCGGGTTTCGGTCAGCTGCGAGCCGATATGGCAGTCGATGCCGATGATCTGGATGTTCGGCATCCGGGCGGCGCGCTGGTATTCGCTCAATGCCTGTTCGAAGGCGATGCCGAATTTGTTTTCTTTCAGGCCGGTCGATATGTAAGGGTGCGTATTCGCATCGACATCCGGATTGACCCGGAACGACACCGGCGCGATCACGCCGAGCTGTCCGGCCAGCCGATTGATGCGGTCGAGTTCGCCGCTGACTTCGATATTGAAACAGCGGATGCCGATCTTCAGGGCGGCGATGATTTCGTCTTCGCGCTTGCCGACGCCGGAAAACACGATCTTGTCCGGCGCGCCGCCGGCGGCGATGACCCGCTCCAGTTCGCCGAGCGAGACGATGTCGAAACCGGAGCCGAGACGCGCCAACAGGTTCAGCAGGGCGATATTCGAATTGGCCTTGACCGCATAGCAGATCAAGTGCGGCTGCGCGCCGAAAGCGCTGTCGAACGCGCGCCAATGCCGTTCGAGGGTTGCGCGCGAATAGATATAGCATGGCGTGCCGTATTGCTTGACGATTTGCTCGACAGGCAGGTCTTCGGCAAAGAGTTCATCGTTCCGGTAATTGAAATAATCCATCGTTATTGCGTGTTTTCTGTTGGGGTTTGATCTTCTTTGGGTTTGGCTTCGGCCGGTTGCGCGGGCTTGGCGTCGATCGGCGGCGGCGCCTGATCGATGTCGCGTTCGGGAATCGGCGCGGGCTGATCGGGATCCGCATCCACCTTGAGGCCCGGCGGCGGATTATCGGGTAGATATAAGGGGCCAGGCTGGCCGCAGCCGGCAAGCCCTAGTGCCGCCAGCAAATAAAGGCAATGGGGGTAAAGCTTCATGGTTGTTGATCAAAGTGAGCCGTCCGATGAGCCGGACAAAACGTACATGATAAGCCTAAACCGGCTCGATTAGAAAGCCGTCGCCGACTTTGGCTTGAAATTGATCCGGCCCCGGATCGCAAAGGAGAAAGCGCCGCTCCGGCTGAAACGAGCCTGCGCAAAAAACTCAGCGCTGTGCACCGACCTCGGCAGCCTGTCATCGCTTCGTTTGATGGTGCTTCGAAGGCGGCGATAGGGGGCAATGCAGTCACCTTAGGGTAACATATTGTTAAATAAGCAATCATAAACTGGTATAGTGCGCATCTTTTTTCGCAGTTTGATGAGGAGTGTGCTTTGTTCAACATGGCATATATTGTTTCGGGATTTTCGGTCGGTTTGCTGGTCGGCGTGACCGGCGTCGGCGGCGGCTCGCTGATGACGCCATTACTGGTCTTCCTGTTCGGCTTCAAGCCGGCGGTCGCGGTCGGCACCGATCTGTTGTTTGCGGCGATCACCAAAACCGGCGGCGTCTGGGTGCATCACGGCAAACATAATTCGGTCGAGTGGCACATCGTCGGTTGGTTGGCGCTGGGCAGCTTGCCTTGCGCGCTGGGGACGCTCTATCTGTTGAAGCAATTGCACGAGACCGGCAAGGAAATCAGCGGTGTGATCACTTACTCGCTGGGTATTGCGCTGATTTTGACCGGCTGCGCCTTGCTGGTGCGTAGCGTACTGATGCATCGGGCGCAAAAAGCCGGCCTGATCGACGACGATCACAGCAACGAAGCCAATGCCGCGCGCTTCCGGCGTTTACATGCGCCGGCCACCGTGTTGACCGGCATGGTGCTCGGCGTGCTGGTCACGCTGTCTTCGGTCGGCGCCGGCGCGTTGGGAACGGTCGCCTTGCTGTTTTTGTATCCGAAGATGACGACCTTGAAAGTGGTCGGCACCGATCTGGCGCATGCGATCCCGTTGACCGCGGTGGCAGGGCTCGGCCATTTGAGCATCGGCAACGTCGATGTGACTTTGCTGGCCAGCTTGCTGGTCGGCTCTTTGCCGGGCATCTGGATCGGCAGCCATTTGAGCGCGAAGATTCCGGAGCGTTTTCTGCGGCCGGTGCTGGCGACCGTGTTACTACTGATCGGCTTGAAATTTGTGTCGCAGTAAACGCTGGCTCAATCGGCGGCGCAAGGCCGGGGATCTCGCCAGCTGTGAAAATTAGCCCGGACCGTCCCATGCCTGATGCTTCCTGCCTACCTTCGGAGAAGGGCAACATCGCTTGGGCAATCGGCCTGCGCTGATTGGATGGTGCGCTCTCATCGTTATGATCGATCGGGACGATGATAAAATGATCGCCGGCTGTGTAAACGAGGATTGGCTCGGCAATAATGAACGATTTATTCCTGATGCGTGCGTTGAATTATGTTTTCGTCGTGATCGTTCTGGCGCTCGTCTATTTCGGTTTCGGCATTCTGGGCCAACTGCTGAATGTAACGCTGAGCCATGCCAGCGTCTTGGGGCCTTCCACCGGCATTGCGCTGGCGGCATTGCTGTTGCTGGGCAAGCGCATATGGCCGGGGGTGTTTCTGGGGAGTTTTGCGATCAGCGCTTTTGTCTCGGCGTTCAGCTTCGATACGCCGATGCTCGCCATCCACGCGGCGCACGCGGCGGGCGCGACCTTATCGGCGCTGCTGGGTCATGTGCTGATCAAAAAATTCGTCGGCATACCGAATTCATTGATCGAGGATCGCGGCATCCTGCTGTTCATGCTGCTTGGCGGTCCGTTAAGCTGTCTGGTCGCGCCAACCGTAGGCATTACCGCGATGTATCAGGCCGGGATGATCGGCGCGACGCAAATAGCCTCTCGCTGGTTTTTTTGGTGGACCGGCGACACGATGGGAGTGCTGGTGTTTACGCCGATCATCCTGATTGCCTATGCCGAGCCCAGGGCGGTCTGGGGACAGCGCCGCTATTCGGTCGGTTTGCCGTTGATTGCGACTTTTGCGCTGGTGATCATCCTCTATCTCTATGTCCGGCAACAGGAGGAAGAGCAGCATCGCCAGGAGTTCAACGATCAAACGGCGACCTTGTCGCAGGCCATCATCAACCGCCTGCAAGGCGATATACACTCGATCGATACGGTACGCAATTTTTTTTACGGTTCCCGCCGCGTAGAGCAAGATGAATTTGTGTTTTTTACCCGGCAAACGCTCAAATTATTTCCTGAAATCAAGTCGAGCAGCTGGATCAGGGTTGCCAAGGGCGGCGGCATCAATCTGGAGTTTACCGCCACACTGAATGAATACCCGGATCGCGATATTTCTGCGCCGCGTTCATGGCTGGCCAATCTCAACAAATTGCTCAAGAGCCGGCAGGTTAATGCGGGAGATGTATTGCAGGTTGTCGAAAACGGCCAGGCTACCGTGTTTTTCCCGGTTTTTACCCCGCAGTCGAATGGCGGCAAGCATCTTCTGGGCTTAGTCTCCGCGACTTTTTTGATTGCCGATTTGGTGCATGTCTCTACCCAGGCACTGAAAAATACCGGTTCTTTTCTGTCGATAGCGATCGAAGACGGAGCGAGTGGGCCGTATAACACGATTTATTCGACTCAGCCGGTCGGTTTTTCGCAAGTCAAATCAGTCAGGCAGTATGAGACCGAAGCGGGTGGGCTGCGTTGGTTGTTGTTTTTCTATCAGGACAGGGAAGATTTGCAACTCCATTGGTCGGTTTGGATGGTGCTGATCGGCGGATTGCTGTTTACCAGTCTGTTGGGCGTCGGCCTGCTGATGCTGACCGGGCGTTATTTTCGGACCGAGTCGATCATCAATGATCGAACCGAGCAGTTGCTGAAGGCCAAAATCGCTGCGGAAGCGGCGAACGATTCAAAAAGTCGATTTCTGGCGAATATCAGCCATGAGTTGCGCACGCCGTTGAATGCGATACTGGGCTTTTCGCAGCTGCTGTTGAAGAAGCGCGCGTTTCAAAAAGAAGAATACGAGCAAATCCATACGATCAGGCAATGCAGCAATCATCTGTTGGAGTTGATTACCGGCATTCTGGATATCGCCTCGATCGAATCGAACAAAATCAGAACCGACATCAAGGCCTTCGATAGTCATAAATTATTGCAAAATATTATCGATATCTGCCGATTGAACGCCGAGGCCAAGCGTCTTGAGCTCGATGTGAATACCTTGGCGATCCCGCGGCTGTTATTGGGCGATCAAAAGCGCATCCGCCAGGTCATCGTCAACCTGCTCGATAACGCGATCAAATACACCGAGCACGGCCGGGTGACGCTGACAGCGAATTATGTTGAGGGACATTGGCTTATCACGATCGAGGACACCGGCTGCGGCATTGCCGAGCAGGATCTGGAGTCTATCTTTGCGCCCTTTACGCAACTGAACGAGGGCGAGTTCATTCGGCCCGGTCTGGGGCTGGGCTTGGCGATTACCCGTGAGCTGATCCATATAATGGGCGGCGTGATCAGCGTGAGCAGTGAGCCCGGCATGGGCAGCCGGTTTTCGGTGTCGCTGCCGTTGCCGAGCGCCGAGGATCAGCCAACCCGGTTGGCCGGCAACGGCGGCTGGCAGCCGGCTGACGGGCCGCTGCGGGTGTTGATTGCGGACGACAGCCAGATCAACCTGTTGCTGCTGGCCAATTTGCTGGAGCTGGAAGGTTGCAGCGTCGATTCGGCCGCCAACGGCAGGGAAGCCTTGACGTTGATCGAAAGGCATGATTACAGCCTGGTGCTGGTCGATTTGAACATGCCGGTGATGTCCGGGCTCGAATTATTGACGATCGCCAGAAGCCGGGGCAAGGGACTCAGAATGGTCGCGGTCAGCGCTTACGCGGAGGAAGGCCGGATCAATGATGCGCTGGCGGCCGGTTTCGATGCCTATCTGACCAAGCCGATTCACGATGAAGAGCTGACCGCGTTATTGAATTCGCTGCGCAGTTGATCCGGCCGGGCGTCTTATACGCTAAAGCTTTCCCCGCAGCCGCAGGTGGCCTTCACATTCGGATTGTTGAATTGAAAGGCTTCGTTGATGCCTTCGCGGCGGTAATCCAGTTCCATGCCGTCGATGTAGGGCAAATCGTCCTGTTTGATGATCAACTTGACGCCGTATTCCTCAAAGACCGTTTCGTTGTCCTGAAGCTGATCGGCATAGTCGAGCGCATAAGCATAGCCGGAGCACCCCGATTTTCTGATGCCGAGTTTCAGGCCGATGCCCTTGCCGCGTTTTTCGAGCTGTTTCTTGATTTGCCGGGCGGCGCTTTCAGTGAGTGTGACTGACATGATTTGTTCATCCTTCCTGGTACACCAGGATTTTTAACTGTTCGATAAATTGGGTTATTTCGTCCGCGGAATTGGCCGTTCCGAGGCTGATCCGCAGTGCGCTTTGGGCCAATGCCGGAGCGACGCCCATCGCGGTCAGCACATGGCTCGGTTCCTTGCCGGCGCTCGCGCAGGCGGAGCCGCTGGAGACCGCCACGCCCTGTTGATCGAGCTTCATCAACAGCATTTCGCCGTCGCTGTTCGGCAGCCCGAACTGCACCGTATTCGGCAGGCGAGGCGCGGCTTCGGCAAAAATGCACAGGCCCGGAATCGAGCGCAGCCCGTCTTCCAGTTGGGTTTTTAAACGGGAAAGGTGCGCGCTCCGTTGGGCAAGCTCGGACTTCGCCAGTTCCGCCGCCTTGCCGAAGCCGACGATCGCGGCGACGTTTTCGGTTCCGGCCCGGTAACCTTGCTCCTGGCCGCCGCCGAGCAGCAAGGGCGAGAGCCTGGCGCCTTTCTCGTAAATCAGGGCGCCGACGCCCTTCGGGCCATAAAGCTTATGGCTGGACAGCGACATCCATTGCACTCCGAGCGAGTTGAAATCCACCGGGATCTTGCCGGCGGCCTGCACCGCATCGGTATGCAGCGCAATAGCGTGGGCTCGCAATTGCTCGGCGTGGCGCGCGATGTCCTGAATCACGCCGGTTTCGTTATTCGCGAGCATGATCGAAACCGACGTCGTTTTTTTTGCGCGGATGATCTCGTCGAGTGCTTCCTGACGGATCAAGCCGTTTTGATCGACATCGATCAGCGTCAAGGGATGGCCTTGCTGCCGCAAGCGTTCGGCCGGCTCGAGAATCGACGGATGCTCGATCGCCGATACCGCAAGGCCGGCTTTCGGATCGAGGCTCGCCAGGGCCAGGTTGTTCGCTTCGGTGCCGCCGCTGGTGAAAATCACCTGGCTTGCCGAGGCGCCGACCAGTTCGGCGACTTGATGGCGCGCCGTATCGATCGCGCTTCTCGACAGCCGGCCGAGACGGTACAAGCCGGACGCATTGCCGTAAAAGCTTTTCAGGTAGGGCAGCATCGCTTCTAGCACCCGAGGATCGATCGGGGTGGTCGCGTTGTGATCCAGGTAGATCATTTAGGGTAGGCGCTGATCCCTGTTTGGAGCTGGAATTCGATCACGTGCTGGGCATCCTGTTCCTGGCGCCGGGCGATTTCCTGTATCTGGTGTTTTTCCAAGAGATCGGCCAGGGTAATGCCTTTCAGGTAGTCGCGAATCTGTTCGCTGAGCCCCATCCACAAGTCGTGCGTCAGGCAGGCTTTATGATTTTGGCAATTGCCTTCGCCGCCGCATTTGGTCGCGTCGAGCTGTTCATCGACCGCGATAATGATGTCCGCAATGTTGATCGAATTGGCTGTGTTGGCCAAGGTATAGCCGCCGCCGGGACCGCGCACACCCTTGACCATGCCGGCGCGGCGCAGGCGCGCAAACAGTTGCTCGAGATAAGACAGCGAAATGGTTTGTCGAGTCGCAATGTCGGTCAGCGTCACAGGGGCCTTCTGGCTGTGAAACGCCAGGTCCAGCATCGCGGTGACCGCATAGCGGCCTTTGGTAGTCAAACGCACAACATTACCCTTACAAAGATTAGTGTCATTCGATTTTAATCTTAACCTATCAAAATAGTCAACTTTTATAGCCTGGGTTTTTTAACTTCAATATCAAACAGTCGCGCGGACCCATGCGAGTCCGGCAAAATGCCGGCAAGCTTGGCTTCCTGCCTCGGCAAAAGCGTTACTCCGGTTTTTGCTCGTTCTGATAGCTGTCCTCGATTTCGCAGCCGTCCAGCTTCGGAATCAGCGGCGGTTCGGGGTATTGAATGCCGGCCTCGCTGAGCGCTTTTTTCATATTTTCGAGTTGCAGGTCCATCGCCTGGATGTGGTCGAGCATCCGGTTGATCGCATTGGCGACCGGGTCGGGCATGTCGGCCTTCGCGCCGTAGGGGTCGAAGCCCATCCGGTAGGCGATCGCCTCGTGTTCCGGCCTGGTTTTTTTGCCGTTCGGATCGATCAGATGGCCCGGAATGCCGACTACCGTCGCGCCGTCCGGTACCGGTTTCAATACTACCGAGTTCGAGCCGACCCGCGCGCCCTGGCCGATGTCGATCGGCCCCAGAATTTTCGCGCCGGCGCCGACCACGACGCCGTTATGCAGGGTAGGGTGGCGCTTACCTTTCTTCCATGAGGTGCCGCCGAGCGTGACGCCGTGATAGAGCGTGCAATCGTCGCCGATGACCGCGGTTTCGCCGATCACCACGCCCATGCCGTGATCGATGAATAAGCGCCGGCCGATTTCGGCGCCCGGATGGATTTCGATGCCGGTCAGCCAGCGGGCGATATGCGCGATGAAACGCGCGAGCCAGCGGAAGCCGGCTTTCCAGCAGCGATGGCTGAGGCGGTGAATCAGCACCGCATGAAAGCCCGGATAGGCGGTGATCACTTCCCATATCGACTGCGCGGCAGGGTCGCGCTCAAAAACGCAGGCGATGTCTTCTTTGATTCTGGCGATGATAGTGTGCATGTGCTGTCCTTAAGAGGATTGTTTCTGGCTTTTTTTATGGCCCTGCGACATTCGCAGAATGCCGCGCAAAATATCGACTTCCTTGGTGTCAAGTTCGATTCGGTTATAAATCCGGCGTAATCGGCGCATGATCGATTGCGACTTGTCGGTTTGGGTAAAATCAATGTCGATCAGCGTTTGATGGAGATGGTCATAAAAGGATTCCATCTGCTCCGCGGTCGCCAAGGGACATTCGCCGCGGTCGCCGATCGCTTTGCGTTGAACGCTGCCGGCGGCGACGAACAGTTCGTAGCTGATCACCTGCACCGCCGCGGCCAGATTCAGCGAACTGAAGGCCGGATTGCAGGGTATGTGCAGCAGGTAGCGGCACATGTCGAGTTCCTCGTTGGTCAGTCCCGAATGTTCGCGGCCGAATACGATCGCGATCTTTTCGCCGGCATGGCGGGTGAAGATTTCGGTGACGCATTCCCTCGGCGTCAGTTCCGGCCAGCTGATCGTCCGCGAACGCGCGCTGGCGCCGATCACGACCTGACAGTCTGCGACCGCCTCGCGCAAGGTGTCGCAGACCATCGCCCTGGACAGAACGTCGTCGGCTCCGGAGGCGCGCGAAGTCGCGTCAGCGCTGGGGAATATTTTCGGCGCGACCAGCCTGAGGTTAGTCATCTGCATGTTTTTCATCGCCCGGGCAACGGCGCCGATGTTGCCGGGGTGAGTGGTTCCGACCAGAACGATATGGATGTGGGAAAGCAACGCGCTGCCTCGTGATTCAAAAAAGCCTCAAGTTTATCAAAAGATTTGGTATCCTATAACGATTTATCCGCTCATTTTCAATTCCGCCTATGCAACCGATGCTGAATATTGCCGTCCGCGCCGCCAGGAGCGCGGGCGATCTGATTTTGCGCTCGACCGACGCCATCGGTCATCTTCAAGTCGATCAAAAAGGTAAAAACGATTACGCCAGCGAAGTCGACCGCAAGGCGGAACGCGAAATCATCAACATTATCCGCGCGGCCTACCCGGACCACGCGATCCTGGCCGAGGAAAGCGGCGCGCACCAGGGTAACGATTTCGTCTGGGTGATCGATCCTCTGGACGGCACCACCAATTTCCTGCACGGCTTTCCGCAGTTTGCGGTGTCGATCGCGTTGAAACACAAAGGCAAGCTCGAAGTCGGCGTGGTGTACGACCCGCTGCGCGACGAACTGTTTACCGCCAAGCGCGGCGGCGGCGCGATGCTGAATAACCGCAGGATTCGGGTCACCAAGCAAAGCACGTTGAAAGGCGCGCTGATCGGCACCGGTTTTCCGTTCAAGACCGATAAGCACCTGGACGCCTATGTCGGCATGTTCAAGGCGATCACGACCGATTCGGCCGGCATCCGCCGGGCCGGCGCCGCCGCGCTCGATCTGGCCTATGTCGCGGCCGGGCGCCTGGACGGTTTCTGGGAAATCGGCATTATGGAATGGGATATGGCGGCGGGGATTCTGTTAATCAAGGAAGCCGGCGGAGTGGTGACCGATTTTTCGTTCAACGACAATTTCCTCGAAAACGGCAACGTGATCGCCGGCAATCCGAAGATGCATCAGATCCTGTACAAGCTGATCGAGCCGCATGTGACCGAGGGTTTGCGTTAGCGGACAAACGCCTGGCGCGTTTGCCATTTTCAATTCAGCGCGTGATGGGCGGAACTCCGCCCATCGTTAACTTCTCATCCTGGGCTATTCAGGGCAGTCAGATTCGATTGCGGAATCAGTCAGTTAAAAAACCCACTGGCTTGGCCCACTAACTCCCCGTTTTCGGTGTATACCGATGTGCCGGCCAATGTTCCCCGGCCTTTGCTGCGGTTAAAGTTTCCTTTCCTTCTTCGGTGAATAGCCAGATTGTTTTTACCTGGCCCTGGCTGATGCCAAGCCCTCCTCCTGATACACCTGAGCGGCCCGCTTGCCGTCGAACATAGAGTCATTGCATTTACCTTGCCGTGTGCCGTTGAGATCAACGCGTCGCTGAGTGTGTCATATGACACAGACAAGTGAGGCAAATGACATACGATTTAAATTCCATAAGATTTATGTGGTTGAAAACATTAGAGTATTATAATGGCATAATATTTGCGTGATGAATCCCAACACGGCGCACGAATTGGGCGTTGTGGTTATCTTCGGCATTTGTACGCGCTTTCCGTCACGATCGGTAAAGATCGCTGACGAAAGGCGCGGCAGTGCTTATTTAAACTTTGGAGACAACATGGGATATACCAATAAATTGAAGTTTGGCGCCTTGATTTTGGCAACGGCCGGCTCCCTGTCGGCTTTTTCGGCGCAGGCGGCAACTTCGATCGCAACCAAAAATACGGAATTTACCAGTGCCAATGCCGAACAGACACTGCAAGTCAAGGCGCAATCCTGGTACAACCCGACCATGGGCTTCACCGGCTGGACGCATCACTCGTCCTGGGGCTGGATGAAGCTCAAAAAAGGCAAGCCGGTGACCATTGCGCTGGAAACAGCGGTTGCGGGATTGCACCCCGCGCTGACCGTTTGGAGCCGGCCGCAAAAGAAAGGCTGGGTCCCCGTAGATTATGTGGATTCTCATTCCTATAACCAGTCCAACGATATCTATGCTTCGAACGTTCAGCTGACAGACGATCCGGCAAAACCGGTAAAGCTTGGAAAGCTGCAAATGACTTTCATCGCGAATGCTTTCGACCGGGACGGCATGGGCGATATGCTGCCCGAAGAGTTTGATCAATCGATGCTGAATCGCGCATTGGACGGAACGCCAGGCAAGGTCAGTCTGACCTTTACCCCGGAAGTCAACGGCGTTTATCAATTCGTAGTGGGCGGCGTCCATCCGGACGAAGGACTCAGCACGACGGATTTCCACCCCGTGAAAGTGACGGTCAGCTTCCCGGAATGAGGGAGATTTTCGAACGTTGAGGTCATGCAGGCAGGGTGGTTGTCGTCCTGCCTGCTTCGTGATTGCGGGAAAAATGTATGTATAACCTCGAAACAAAGCACACGGCCCGGCGTTTAAGCCGGTTCAAACTCGGCGCGGCCGCCATCTCCCTTATCATGCCGAGCTGGGCGCTTGCGCATGGCAATATCAATGCCCAAACGCTCAAAGGCGTGAAAATCCCGGAGACTCCCGGCCTGGTCAACGGCAAGACCGCCGTAGTGGTCGATCAGGCTGCGGCCGTTCAGTTAGGCAAGGCCCTGTTTTGGGACACGCAGGTGGGTAGCGACGGCGTCGCCTGCGCCAGTTGCCATTTCCATGCCGGCGCCGACCGAAGAACCCGAAATCAGTTGGGGAGCGGCATTCTGCACACGAGCGACGCGGCGAGCGCGAGTACTTTCGCAATCGGCGGTCCCGATTACGAACTGAAAGCGAGCGATTTTCCTTTATTTCGTTTTGAATATCCTTGGGACAAATACTCAAAGTTACTTTTTTCAACGGATGATGTCGTGGCTTCGGCCGGTGCCTTCCGCCGGCAGTTTAATGAGGTGAATGAAACCGGCGACGGTCACGATCTGTGCGAGACGCAAACGGACGATATACACCATATCGTCGATTTCAATGCGCGTCAGGCCACCAAGCGTAATGCGCCGACTGTGATCAATGCCGCCTTTAACTTTCGGAATTTCTGGGACGGCCGCGCTAACAATCTTTTCAATGGCGCATCGGCTTTCGGTAACCGGGATCCGAATGCCGGGGTATGGGTCGCCAATAACGGCGGCAAAGCGAAGAAAAAACAGTTGTTGCTGAAAAACGCCGCGCTGGCATCGCAGGCCGTCGCGCCGCCGTTGGACATGATGGAGATGTCTTGCCAGGGACGGACATTTCTCGAACTGGGTAGAAAATTACTGGATCGCAGGCCTCTCGAAACTCAGCAGGTCCATCCGGAAGACAGCGTGCTGGGAAGCGTGCGCGATGTCTCCGGCAATGGGCTGAATACCTCTTATGGCGACTTGATCAAAAAGGCTTTTGCGAAAAAATTCTGGTTGGGCAAAGGCGACTTCGGCGCATCGGGTTCGGGTGTCCCGTATTCGCACATGGAGGCCAACTTTGCCTTTTTTTTCGGGCTGGCGATTCAGCTTTATGAAAATACCTTGATAGCCGATCAGACGCCCTTCGATGATGCAGTGGGCGAGGACGGATTTCCTGTCGGATACACCCTTCAGCAAAAAAACGGTTTGGCCGTATTTCAGGATGCGCATTGTTCCAATTGCCATTCCGGGCCGACCTTCTCGGCCGCGATCAATCCGGAGGTTTATGCGCCCCCCGGCAAAAAACTCAGCTATTATCCGCTGGTGGAGAGAACCGTGTTGACCGAGCAAGGCGATAATTTCGGCGTCGACAGGACGCTTGTCGATACCGGTTTCGCGGATACCAGCGTCGTTCCGAATGACTACGATCCAGGATTGGGCGGCACCGACCCCTTTGGCAATCCGTTGTCCTTTACCGGGCAATATTTGGCGACTTTGGCCGATCCCAAGAAGAAGATGGCCGATCCCGTCAAAATTCTGTCCTGTGAGCTGGGCGACCCGTTCGTAATCGATTTTTTGTCCAATGAATTGATTGCCGACAAACGGGGTGGCGGGCGTTGCAAAGGCTACAAAAAATTGTCGAGGACGCCGTCGCCCGCTGTCGTCAAGGCTGAACTGCAAAAACCGGATCAGGGCCGCTTATCGATGGCCGTGAACGGCGCCTTCAAGATACCGACGCTCAGAAACATCGAACTGACGGGGCCTTACATGCACAATGGCAGCATGAAGTCGCTGGAAGAAGTCGTCGAATTTTACGATCGGGGCGGGAATGGGACCAACCGGCATCACTTCGCTACGCTGGTATTCCAGCAAGGGTTTACGGCGAAGGAAAAGGCGGACCTGGTCGCCTTTCTGAAGACCTTGACCGATGAACGCGTGCGCTGGGAACGGGCGCCTTTCGATCATCCGGAACTACTGGTTCCGCAGGGTCACGAAGACGGTGTGAATCCATTGGGGCCTGATCTGGCCAAGGACCGCTTTCTCCAGGTTCCTGCGGTCGGCCGCAGCGGCCGTACTGTCGAGCAGGGGCCTTTGAAACCCTTCGATAGTTATCTTGAGCATTGAAGGTGAATGCCGGGCTGAATAGCGATTAAAAGTAACTGAAAAAAAGGGGCGTTTTAACGCCCCTTTTTTTACTGTTACCCTGCCGGTATTCGGCTATTTAACCCGCATTCCCGCCTCAGCCCCCGCATCCGGGTTCAACACCCATAAATCCTTGCCGCCCGGGCCCGCGGCCAGGACCATCCCTTCCGAGACGCCGAAGCGCATCTTGCGCGGCGCAAGGTTCGCGACCACGACGGTCAGTTTCCCTTCCAGGTCTTCCGGCGCATAGGCCGATTTGATGCCAGCGAAGATGTTGCGCGTTTCGTCGCCGATATCGACGGTTAGTTGCAGCAATTTCTCGGCGCCGTCGACATGCTGGGCTTTGACGATTTTGGCGATGCGCAGGTCGACTTTCGCGAAATCGTCGTAATCGATGGTCGCCGCGATCGGCTCGCTGGTCTTCGCTTTCGGCTGGCTTGGCGTTTTTTCGAGATTTTCTTTCGAGGCTTCGACGATCGCGGCGATTTTGTCGGCCTCGACGCGGGTCATCAACGGCTTGAACGCATTGATCGTATGGTCGAGCAAGGGACCTGCCAGATTCGGCCAGGATTGCGGTCCGATGTTCAAAAACTCTTCGGCATTGGCTGCGAGTGCGGGCAGCACCGGGCGCAAATAAGCGGCGAGCAGGCGGAACAGGTTGACGCCCATCGAGCAGACCGCGTGCAGTTCGGCGTCTTTGCCTTCTTCCTTCGCGATCAGCCAGGGTTTTTTCTCGTCGATATACTGATTGGCCTTGTCCGCCAGCGCCATGATTTCGCGCATCGCCTTGCCGAATTCGCGCGTTTCGTAATGGCTTGCAATCGTTTCGTTAGCGTCGATGAAGTCCTGCCACAAGCCGGGTTCCGAACACTGAGCGGCCAGTTTGCCGTCGAAGCGCTTGGCGATGAAGCCGCTGCAGCGGCTGGCGATGTTCACGACCTTGCCGACCAGGTCGGAATTCACGCGCTGGGTGAAATCGTCGAAATTCAGGTCGATGTCGTCGACGCCGGCGCTGAGCTTGGCCGCGAAGTAATAGCGCAGGTATTCGGGGTTCAGATGATCCAGATAGGTGCGCGCGGTGATAAAGGTGCCGCGCGACTTGGACATCTTCTCGCCGTTGACGGTCAAGAAGCCGTGCGCGAAGATCGCGCTCGGCGTTCTCAGCTCGGCGCCGTGCAGCATCGCCGGCCAGAACAGCGCGTGGAAATAGATGATGTCCTTGCCGATGAAATGGTAGAGCTCGGCATCGCTGTCCTGGGCCCAGAATTCGTCGAAGTTCAGGCCCCGGTTGTCGCACAGGTACTTGAAGCTGGCCATGTAGCCGATCGGCGCGTCGAGCCAGACATAAAAATATTTGCCGGGCGCATCCGGAATCTCGAAGCCGAAATACGGCGCGTCGCGCGAAATGTCCCATTGCTGCAGGCCGCCTTCGAGCCATTCGGCCATCTTGTTGCGGACTTCCGGCTGCAAATGGTCGGCATTGATCCAGTCGTTCAGCATGCCCTCGAAATCGGTCAGATTGAAGAAGTAATGCACCGAATCCTTTTCGATCGGTTTGGCGCCGGAGATCGCCGACACCGCGTTTTTCAGCTCGGTCGGGGAATAGGTCGCGCCGCAGGCTTCGCAGTTGTCGCCGTATTGATCCTTGGCGCCGCATTTGGGGCAGTCGCCCTTGATGAAGCGGTCCGGCAGGAACATGTTTTTGACCGGGTCGTAGGCCTGGGTGATCGTGCGCGAGCTGATATGGCCGGCGTCACGCAGGCGCTCATAGATCTGCGCGGACAAGGTCCGGTTTTCTTCGGAATGGGTGCTGTGGTAATGGTCGAAGGCGACGCCGAATTCGGTGAAGTCGGCCAGATGCTCCTTGCCGACCTTGGCGATCAAGTCTTCCGGCGTGATGCCTTCCTTGTCCGCGCGCAGCATGATCGGGGTGCCGTGGGTGTCGTCCGCGCACACGTAATAGCATTGCTGGCCGCGCTGCTTCTGAAAGCGCACCCAGATATCGGTTTGAATGTACTCGACCAGATGCCCGAGATGGATCGGGCCGTTGGCGTAGGGCAGGGCGCTGGTGACTAATATTTTTCTATCCGACATGAGTGATAACTGGTGAATACGAAGACAAACAAGTCTGGTATTATCGCATAAATCAGGCGCATCTTTCGAATATGGAAACGCCTCGTCGAAGTGTTGTAAAATGGTTTATATTCCGAGTAATTTAATGGGTTATTACCTGCGAATTGTCTCGACCTCTCCATTCATTATCTGGAACAAACAATGGCTAGCATCGAAAAAATTGATGTCGAAAACTGCTTGAAAAACGTGATCGACCCGAATCACGGCCTCGATTTGGTCGCCGCCAAGTCGGTCAAGTCAATTACGATCGAGGGTTCCAATGTCGCGGTCAAGCTGGAGCTCGGCTATCCTGCCAAGTCTTATGTGACGGAGCTGCAGGCGGCTGTCGAGCAGCAGCTGAAGACGCTGCCCGGCGTCGGCACGGTCAATGTCGATGTCACCGTCAAGATCATCGCGCATTCGGTGCAACAAACCCTGAAGCCGCATAGCCAGGTCAAAAACATCATTGCGGTCGCCTCCGGCAAGGGCGGCGTCGGCAAATCGACCACCGCGGTCAATCTGGCCTTGGCGCTAACAGCCGAAGGCGCGAACGTCGGCATTCTCGATGCGGACATCTACGGCCCGAGCATTCCGACCATGCTGGGGCTGTCGGGCTACCCGGTCAGCCATGACAATAAAACGATGCAGCCGAAGATCTCCTTCGGCATCCAGACGATGTCGATCGGCTATCTGGTGGATGCCGGCCAAGCGATGATCTGGCGCGGGCCGATGGCGACGAATGCCTTGCAGCAGTTGCTGAGGGATACCGCCTGGGACCACCTGGATTATCTGATCGTCGATCTGCCGCCGGGCACCGGCGACATTCAATTGACCCTGGCGCAGCAGATTCCGGTCAGCGGGGCGATCATCGTGACCACGCCGCAGGACATCGCGCTGATCGACGCGCAGCGCGGCCTCGGCATGTTTGAGAAGGTGAATGTGCCGGTTTTGGGCATCGTCGAAAACATGAGCGTACATATTTGCAGTGAGTGCGGCCATGCGGAAGCGATTTTCGGCGAAGGCGGCGGGGCGTTGATGGCAGAGACCAATCATGTCGATTTTCTCGGGGCGCTGCCGTTGGACATCCATATCCGCCAGTTTGCCGATTCGGGCCGTCCGACCGTCGTCGCCGATCCTGAAGGACGTGCGGCCGGAATTTACCGGGAGATCGCGCGCAAGATGGCGGCCAGGCTGGCGCTGAAGGCAAAGGATTTCAGCTCGAAATTTCCGAATATCGTGATCCAGAATACTTGATCTTGAGCGAGCGAAAGTCAAAACCAGCAAGGCAGGAGGCTATATACGTTAGGGTAAGGCTCTGTTGGTTATGTGTTAGCATTATCTTTCACGTTAATCTGTGAACCAGTTCCGCATCCAATCAGGTATCGAAACTAGACTCTAGTTCAACAATCTTGGTGAGGCTCCTAACGGGTTTCATCTAGTAATAGAGTTAAGCCGATATTTGAGGGGAAGAACATGAAGAACAGAGTGCTGATTTCATCGATCCTGATGGCCTCGGTTGGTGCTAGTGCTCCGGTTTATGCAACGAACGACGGCCATTTGGACGGCGTCTGGTTGAGCGGCCGCATTACCACGACGATTCCTAAAGCCATCAATACGTCAGGTCCAAGCCCCTGGGCGCAATTAAAAAACCTTAAAATCGATAGCGGGATTAATAATTGTTATGCCCAATTGACTTGGGCCGGCGAAGGCTCCTATGTCTATCAACTGGTTTCGTATTGTATGAATGGCAATGGACAATGGGAGCGGGGGGAATACAGCAGCGAGCTTTGGGAGCTTAATGACAGCAGGCAAAGTCTGGGTTCGGATTGGGGATCAATTTATTTTGTGCAACAAGGCAAGGCATTCCATGGCTTTCCGGCGAATTATGCATTCATCGGCTACGAAGGGTCGCTTGAATTCATGCCGAAATATAATCAGAAGGGCAGTCTGAGCGGTATTAGCGTCGGTGCCAGTTCCGGCATGATTTACTCATGGGACTCAGGCTCAAAGATAGGAGGCACTTCGCGTTCGGGGGGATTGAAACTGCGTTTTGTCAATACGGATCAGGTTCCGCAAGGCGCCATAAACTGCGCGGCCGGCGCATCGCCGCTGTGTGTGGAGTCCGAGAGCTAGCCTTCGGGCGCTCAAAGGCAGCGGGCGATCGAAAAAGCCGTACTTTCAGGTACGGCTTTTTTATTGGAGCCCATGCCAATCGGCAAAGGCCCATGAGCCGATAAAAATTACCAGCTGCTGATTTCTTGACCTTGGCTGACCAGGATGATGTCAGCCGGGCGCATCGCGAACAGACCGACGCAAACCACGCCGGTAATGTCGTTGATGGTCTTTTCGAGTGCAATCGGGTCCAGGATGTCCAGGTTATGCACGTCCAGGATATGATTGTGGTTGTCGGTCACGAAGTTTTCGCGCCAGACCGGCTGTCCGCCCAGCTTGACCATTTCTCTCGCGACGTAGCTTCTGGCCATCGGGATCACTTCGATCGGCAGCGGGAATTTGCCCAGCACGTCGACGCATTTGGAGCCGTCGGCGATGCAGACAAATTTTTTGCTGGCCGCGGCGATGATTTTTTCACGGGTCAGCGCGCCGCCGCCGCCTTTAATCAATTGCTTGCGCGGATTGATTTCGTCGGCGCCGTCGATATAAATGTCCAGCGTGCCGACTTCGTTCAGGTCGAGCACAGGAATGCCGACTTTTTTCAGGCGTTCGGTGGTGCCGACCGAGCTGGAAACCGCGCCTTCGATCGTGTTTTTATAATCGGCCAGCATGTCGATGAAATAATTGACCGTCGAACCGGTGCCGACGCCGATCAGCGGGATGTCCTTGACGTATTCCAGGGCGGCGGCAGCGACTTTTTGTTTTAATTCGTCTTGAGTCATAAATGTCCTGTTGTTCTTGTGAGGGTGGATTAATCCGCGCGATGATACCGCATAAATCGGCATTATTCAGCCGATTTTTGAAAAAATGATGGCCTGGCGGGAATCGGGCGATTGATGCTCATGCCAGCGAGAGAATGAAATCCCATTGCGCCTCCGTGACCGGCATGATCGACAGCCGGTTGCCGCGCCTGACCAGGGCAAGGTCGGCGAGTTCTGCTTTTTCTTTCAATTCCCGCAGCGTAATCGTGCGCGGCAAGTGCCTGACATACTTCACATCGACCATGAACCAGCGCGGATTGTCAGCAGAGCTTTGGGGATCGAAGTGCGGATCGCTAGGATCGAATGCCAGGAAGTCGGCGTAGCCCTCCCTCGCCACTTCCATGATGCCGACGATGCCGGGTTCGGCGCAATTCGAATGATAAAAGAAAACCTGATCGCCGAGCCGCATTTGATCACGCATCATGTTGCGCGCCTGATAGTTGCGCACGCCGTCCCAGTGTTCGGTGCCGCCGGGTCTTCGGCAGAGATCGTCGATACTGAAGGTATCGGGTTCAGACTTCATCAGCCAGTATTGCATGCGTAAGGGCTCCTTTGTGCTGGGTGGTATTGGCATTTATTGGCAAGGCGTTATAGCGTTTTTAGACGCCCGAGTCCACTTTGCATCGAGCGAATTTGACTATACTTTAGCTGCGTTACGCGCTTGCCGCGCGTTGACGATGGTATAAATTGCAAAACTGAGCGGATAAAACAAATTTGATGGATATCTTAAGTGTCATTGGCGTACTGATCGGCATCGGCGCGCTGCTGTTCGGAAACTTTCTGGAAGGCGCCAATCTCGACTCCCTGGTCAATGGTCCTGCCTTTATTATCGTGTTCGGCGGCACGATTGGCGCGACGTTGTTACAGTTTCCGCCGCAAATTTTTGTTCGCAGTTTGAAGCTCGGATTATGGGTGTTTTTTCCGAAGAAAAAGGATTTGACGGTCGAGATCGACAAGATCGTCGAATGGAGCCAGTTGGCGCGCAAACAGGGCCTGCTGGGACTTGAAGATAAGATCGATAGCGAGCCCGACCTGTTTATTAAAAAAGGCCTGCAATTATTGGTTGACGGCAATGAGCCGGAAGATATTCGCGATATTCTGGAGTTGGAGATCAACAACCGGGAGGACGTGGATATGCAGGGCGCGAAAATGCTCGAAGCGATGGGCGGTTATGCGCCGACGGTCGGCATGCTCGCGGCGGTGATGGGGCTGATCCATGTGATGGAAAACCTGTCCGATCCGCAATTGCTCGGCGCGGGTATCGCGACCGCATTCGTGGCGACGGTCTATGGCGTCGGTTCGGCGAATCTGTTTTTCTTGCCGATGGCGAATAAAGTCAAAACGTATGTGTACGCGTCTTCGCAGGCCCGGGAAATGATAGCGGAAGGATTGATCGCCATTTCGCAGGGCGAAAATCCGCGCAATATCAAATTGAAATTGAGCGGTTATCTGCATGAAAAGGAGAGCGTCAGCTTATGAGAAGGCGGCGCAGAAGAATGCCGAGCGAAACCGTCAATCATGACCGCTGGCTGATTTCCTACGCGGATTTCGTGACCCTGCTGTTCGCTTTTTTTGTGGTGATGTATGCGATTTCCGCGGTCAACGAAAACAAATACCGAGCGTTTTCGATGTCGCTGGAAAAAGCCTTTATCGAAAAAAAACGCCAGGTCAGCCAATTGGAGAATGCGCTGTCGGGTCCTGACAATGCTGCAAATCCAGCCAATACGGCAGAAAGTTTGGCCGCGGACAGCCGGCAGTTGCAGCATACGTCCGAGCAATTGACTCAAATCTTGGAAGGCTTGATTAGCGAAAATCTGGTGACCGTCAAAAAAGGCAATTACTGGATCGAGTTGCAAATGAACAGCGAACTGCTGTTTCTGAGCGGCTCGGCGGAGCTCGCCTTAGCCTCGCGGCCGGTGCTCAAAAAAGTCGCGGAAGTCCTGAAACCTTTGCCCAATCAGATCAATGTCGAAGGCCATACCGATAATTTGCCGATCGATACGGTCAAGTTCCCGTCCAATTGGGAGTTGTCATCGTCCAGAGCCACGACCGTGGTGCGCGAGTTCGTCAATAACGGCATCGATCCTCCGCGCCTGTCGGCGATAGGTTACGGCGAGTTTCATCCGATTGCGGACAACAGGGTAGAGGAAGGCCGCTTCAAGAACCGCCGGGTTGTGTTATTGATCATTTCGCAGGGCTACGCGCGCCACCGCTTGCTCGCAGAAACGGCGCAAAATGACCAGAAGCCCATGCCGGAATTAGCGCCGGCCGGTCAGCGCGAGATTGATCGTAACCGATTATAAAGTGTTCGTCCTTGATTGTTTCTAAAGCTGAACCCTACAATAACGCGAATAATCCTGGATCTTGAATTTGAGTCATCATGAGTAACGAATATAACGCCGCCGCGATCGAAGTCCTGAGCGGCCTGGAGCCGGTGCGAAAGCGCCCCGGCATGTACACCGATACCACGCGGCCGAATCATCTGGTGCAGGAAGTCGTCGATAACAGCGTCGATGAAGCCCTGGCCGGTCACGCGGACACGATCGAGGTGGTGCTGTACAAGGACGGTTCAGTCAGGGTCGGCGACAACGGCCGCGGCATGCCGGTCGACATCCACCCTGAGCAGGGCATGCCGGGCGTCGAGGTGATCCTGACGCAACTGCACGCGGGCGGCAAGTTTTCGAATAAGAATTACCAATTTTCGGGCGGTCTGCACGGCGTCGGCGTCTCGGTCGTGAATGCCTTGTCCGCGCATCTCGAAGTCGAGGTCAAACGCGGCGGCAAGGTTTACCGGATGGCATTCGCCGACGGCGAGAAACAAAGCGATCTGGCCGAAGTCGGCACGGTCGGCCGCAACAACACCGGCACGACGGTGACCTTCCGGCCGAACGAAAAATATTTCGATTCGAGCAAGATTTCGGTGACCCGGCTGAAGCAGAATCTGCGCGCGAAGGCGGTGCTGTGTCCGGGCTTGACGATCAGCCTGAAGGTCGAACAGCCGGAGGAAGAGATCGTCTGGTGTTATCAGAACGGCCTCAGGGAATATCTGCTCGACCGGATCGGCGATATCGAATACCTGCCCGAGCAGCCGTTCATGGGCAGCATGGCGGCCAATCATGAAGCGGTCGAATGGGGCATCATCTGGGCGCTCGAAAACCCCGACGAAGTGCTGACCGAAAGCTACGTGAATCTGGTGCCTACCGCGCAGGGCGGCACGCACGTGAACGGTCTTCGCGCCGGTTTGACCGAGGCGATGCGCGAGTTTTGCGACATTCGCAATATCCTGCCGCGCGGAGTAAAGGTCGCGCCCGAGGACGTCTGGGAAAACTGCCATTTCGTGCTCTCGGTCAAGCTCGAAGACCCGCAGTTTTCCGGGCAGACGAAGGAAAGGCTCAGCTCGCGCGAATGCGTCGCCTTCGTCTCCGGCGTCGCGAAAGACAGTTTCAGCCTCTGGCTGAATCAGCATCCGGCCGAAGGCGAGAAGATCGCCGAAATCATCATTACCAGCGCCCAGAAGCGCCTGCGCGCGAATAAGAAAATCGTCCGCAAGAAAATCACGTCAGGCCCCGCCTTGCCCGGCAAGCTGGCCGATTGTTCGGCGCAGGACATCAAACGCACCGAGCTGTTTCTGGTCGAAGGCGATTCGGCCGGCGGCTCGGCCAAGCAGGCGCGCGACCGCGATTTTCAGGCGATCATGCCGTTGCGCGGCAAGATTTTGAATACCTGGGAAGTCGATTCGAATCAGGTGATGGCGTCGCAGGAAGTGCACGACATCGCGGTCGCGCTCGGCATCGAGCCGGGCTCGGACGATCTGGCCAATTTACGCTACGGCAAGGTCTGCATCCTGGCCGATGCGGACTCCGACGGCAACCATATCGCGACCCTGATCAGCGCGCTGTTTTTCCAGCATTTCAACGCCTTGGTCAGGGCAGGTCACGTGTTCGTCGCGATGCCGCCCTTATACCGTATCGACGTCGGCAAGCGGGTGTTTTATGCGCTCGACGAAGCCGAGCGCCAGGGCGTGCTGGACCGGATCAAAGCCGAGAAGATCAAAGGCCAGATCAATGTGCAGCGCTTCAAGGGCCTCGGCGAAATGAACCCGAGCCAGCTCCGCGAAACGACGATGAACCCGGATACCCGCAGGCTGGTACAGATGACGGTGACCGACGATGACGACACCGGCGCTCAGTTCGATCTGCTCTTGGCCAAGAAACGCGCGCCGGACCGGAAAATCTGGCTGGAAACCAAGGGCAATCTGGCGGACATCAAGTGAAATCACGGGCTGTCCGCAATAACGGATTTTGCCGGTAATAGCGGCACAATTGCTCGTACACGGCCGCAAATTGCGACTGCAATAGGTCGGGCGAGCAGAAAAAATACTCGCTCACCACCGCGAAAAATTCGGCAGGGCTCTCCGCCGCATAAGGGTCGATGCAAGGCCGGTGATGATGATCGATCCGCCAGACCAATTGCTGATAAGCCGAGCTGAGCGCCGTTGACCAGGCGGAAACGGACATGCCGTGATGCAGGGGCGGATAGCCGTCGGCCGGTCCGTTCAGCATGTCGAGCTTGTGGGCAATCTCATGGATGACCACGTTGCGTTCGGATGGAGCCTTCCGCAGATCCTGTTCGATCTCGTCCCAGGATAAGATCAGGGGGCCTCGCGACCAGGATTCGCCGCACAACGCGTGTTCCTGATGATGCACGACGCCGGCGGCATCGGTTTCGTCTCGGCGGACGCGAAAAGCGGCCGGATAAACGATCACTTCGCTCCAGCCCTCCAGGCAGTCAATCCCGAGCCCGAGTATCGGCAGGCAGGCGAGAGCGGCGATGACGACGCGCATCGCCTCGGTGAGGTCGAGTCCCTGGACGCCGACGAGGGTTTTCTGATGCAAAAACAGCGTTGCCAGTTCGCGCAAGTGCGCTTTTTCGACCGCACTCAATCCATGAAAAACAGCGATTTCCTCGGTGGCTTGCCGCCACATATCATGCGCAATCGCATGGCGGTGCAGGATATAGCGAATCCGCGCGCGTTTGAAAAAGTGCATGACTTTGGCTTTTGAGGCGAGTGAAAAACGAAAAAACATCACGATGGGGCTTTACCGGCCTTATTATATGCATTATTTATCACAGTGTCAGAGTCCAGGGCACAACCTGAAAACCGAGTGACCGAATTAGAATTATTTTTCAGCAGCGAAGGCGGCCTGGCCAAGACAATCAAGGGCTTCCGGCCGCGCGACCCGCAAATCGAAATGGCCAAGGCGATCGCGGCCGCGATTCAATCCCATCGGCATCTGATCGCGGAGGCCGGCACCGGCACCGGCAAGACCTTTGCCTATCTGGCGCCGGCGATCTTGTCGGGGCAAAAGGTGATCATTTCGACCGGCACCAAAAACCTGCAGGATCAGCTGTTCAACAAGGACCTGCCGGTGATCCGCAAGGCGATCAAGGCGCCGTTTCTGGCCGCGCTGCTGAAAGGCCGCAGCAATTATCTGTGCAGCTACCGGCTCGAAAATTCGCTGAATTCCGCCTTCGGTTTCAGTAAGGAAGACGCGGATGCGTTGAGCAAGATCAAGTCCTGGTCGAAGCGCACGAAAACCGGCGATATTGCCGAAATGTCCGACGTGGCCGAGGCGAATCCGGTCTGGTATCAGGCCACTTCGAGCGTCGATAACTGTCTGGGTCAGGATTGCCCAAAATATTCCGACTGTTTTCTGTTCAAGGCCCGGAAAGAGGCGCAAGAGGCCGAGATTCTGGTCGTCAATCATCACTTGCTGTGCGCGGACTGGTCGATTCGCGACGGCGGCTTCGGCGAACTGTTGCCGCAGGCCGAAGTGATCATCGTCGACGAGGCGCATCAACTGGCCGATACCGCATCCAATTTTTTGGGCATCAGCGTCAGCAGCAAGCAATTGCATGAACTGGCCGCTGACGCCTTGATCGAGTATTTCAAGGACGCGACCGACATGCCGGCCTTGCGCGCCGCCTGTGAAGAGCTCGAACACGGCAGCAAGGACTTGCGCCTGGCCTTCGGCATCGAACTGAAACGCGGCGAATGGCGGGACATCGACGGCAACCCGAAGATTACCGGCGCCCTGGCGGATGTCCTGGCGCAATTGCAGCGCCTGTCCGCAGAGCTCGAACTGGCGTCGGTCAAAAGCAAGGGGCTGGAGTCGTGCTTCAAGCGTGCCGAGGAACTGGTGCAGCAGTTGACGATTATCTCCGAAGAGCCGGGCGGTAAATGGATACGCTGGTATGAGACGCATCGAAAAACGGTCACCTTCAGCCGGACGCCGCTCGACATCGCCGCCGAATTCCGCAGTTTCATGCAGCTCAGCAAGGCGGTATGGATCTTTACCTCGGCGACCTTGAGCGTCGCGCAGAGCTTCGATCATTTCGCGAACAGTCTCGGCGTCGCCAATGCCGACAACGCGCGCTGGGACAGCCCGTTCGATTATGCCAGCCAGTCGCTGTTCTATCATCCGAAAGGTCTGCCGAAGCCCGATCATCCGGATTTTACCGCGATGATCGTCGATTTCGTGGTGCCGGTTTTGCAGGCGAGCCGGGGGCGGGCGTTTTTTCTGTTTACCAGCCACCGCGCCTTGAAAGAGGCCGCCGAACTGTTGGCGGATAAAATCCCCTATCCGCTGCTGATTCAGGGCAGCCGGCCGAAAGGCGCTCTGCTGGATCAGTTCACGAAGACCGACCATGCGGTGCTGCTCGGCACCGCGAGCTTCTGGGAAGGCGTCGACGTGCGCGGCGAGGCGCTGTCGTGCGTGATCATCGACAAGCTGCCGTTTGCGTCCCCCGGCGACCCGGTGTTGAAGGCGCGGATGGAGGCGATGCGGAAACTGGGCCGCAATCCGTTTTTCGAGTATCAATTGCCGGCCGCGGTGATCGCGCTCAGGCAGGGCATCGGCCGGCTGATCCGCGACGTGACCGACCGCGGCGTGTTGATGGTCTGCGACCCGCGCCTGCTGAAACGCTCCTACGGCCAGATATTTCTGGACAGCGTGCCGGCCATGAAACGCTCCCGCGATATTGCGGAGGTGCAGGCGTTTTTCGCGCAGGAAAAGCAGGCGTCCAAAGACAAGGCTTAGCGGCATTGAGGCGCGCGAGTGATCCAGTCAGCCATTTTGTCCCGGATGCTGGTAAAATAAGCGGTTATTGATTCAACTCCCCTTTTTTAAATGAGCACAAAACCCAGCAAAGACCTCGAAACCTTCGTCAACCCCGAGCCCGGCCGGGACTACACGATCCGTATCGACATCCCCGAATTCACCTGTTTGTGTCCGAAAACCGGTCAGCCCGATTTCGCGACGATCCGCCTCGAATATGTGCCGGCGGCGGCCTGCGTCGAACTGAAGGCGCTGAAGCTGTATATCTGGACGTTCCGCGATCAGGGCGCCTTTCATGAGGCGGTGACCAACCAAATCCTGAACGACATCGTCGCCGCGATCCAGCCGAATTTCCTGCGCGTGCGCGCCGAGTTCAATGTGCGCGGCGGCATCTATACGACGGTCGTCGCCGAGCATCGCAATCCTGACTGGCAGGCGCCGCAGCCGGTGCATCTGCCCTGAACATGACGATGATCAAAGATACGCTGACCACGCTGCCGCAATATCTGCTGCCGCAGCATACTTTGTCGCGGCTGATGAGCCGGCTCACGCATTCGAAACACGTCGCCTGGAAAAATTTCTTCATCCGGCAGATCGTCCGCCATTACGGCGTCAATATGGACGAAGCGTTCGAGCCGAATATCGAAGCCTATAAAAGCTTCAATCATTTTTTCACGCGCGAGTTGAAACCCGGCATCCGGCCGTTGACCAGCGCACCGAATGCGATCGCCTGTCCTGCCGACGGCGCGGTCAGCCAGGCAGGTGCGATCAGCGGCGGCACGATCTTTCAAGCCAAGGGCAAAAGTTTTACCGCGGTCGATCTGCTCGGCGGCAGCGCGGAACGCGCCGCGCCGTTTCAGGACGGCGTGTTTTCGACGATTTATCTGTCGCCGAAGGATTACCATCGCCTGCACATGCCGCTGACCGGCACGCTGCGCGAGATGGTGCACATTCCAGGCCGCCTGTTCAGCGTGAACACCGCCACCGCGAATGTCGTGCCGGGGCTGTTTGCGCGCAACGAGCGCGTCGCGGCGATTTTCGATACCGAGGCGGGGCCGATGGCCTTGGTGCTGGTCGGCGCGATTTTCGTATCGAGCGTCGAAACGGTCTGGCATGGGGTCGTGACGCCGCCGACGGTCAGCACGGTGCAAAGCTGGCGCTACGACAACGGCGCGCCGACGCTGCAAATCGGCGAGGAAATGGGCCGTTTCAACATGGGGTCGACGATCATCGTGTTATTCGGCAAAGACCGGGCGGCATGGACCGAAAACCTTGCGGCCGGCAAATCGGTCAGGCTTGGAGAAATGATCGGCAAAAAGTTGTAACGACAACTTGCCGACATAAAAAAAGCGCCCTTGTGGCGCTTTTTTTATGCGCGCTCGGAATTTAAAACAACCTTTAATCGGAGCCATTGTCAAAACCAGTCGTCGGCACGGGATTGCATAACATGACAGGGTTAAGGCATTGGATATGCAAAGGAAAGTGCCGGCAGAATAGCGCCGAAAAACTTGCCGTATCGGCTTGCTGGTGAAGGATGCGCGAGAGGGTCGATGCGGGTTCGCTAATAAACGAGGAGAATATCATGAAACCGATCATTAATCCGCTGATTCACGGTTATCTCGATTATGTTACCGTCGTCATCTTCCTGCTCGCGCCCTCGTTGCTGGGGCTGGGCGGCGTCGCCGGCATGCTGGCCTATGCGCTGGCGGCGATCCATCTGGCGATGACGCTGGTCACCGATTTTCCTTTGGGCGCCGTCAAGCTAGTGCCCTTCCGTCTGCACGGCTGGGTCGAAAGAATCGTCGGTCCCGCGTTATTGCTGGCGCCTTTTTTACTCGGATTCGAAGGCGCCGCGCGCGGTTTTTATTTCTTGCTCGGTGCGGTGATCATCGTCGTCGGTTTGTTGACCGATTACGAGGCGGCATCATAAAAAAAACAGCGCCTCGATGCCTTGTTTTACTTGATCAAAACGGGAGCCGGCGGCAAGGGGCCGAGATTGACTTTATATACGTAGGAGTCGCCGCGAAAGGTGCCTTCGACATACTCGATCAATTGATTCGCGGCCGAATACGTGTGACGTTTCAATAGCAGGCAGGGGCTCGGCTGCTCGAAGCCGAATACTTCGGATTCCTCGGGCGTACTCATCACCGCTTCGATCGACTGAGCGGCGCGCACCAGCACAATGCCGCAGTGATCCTGCAAAAAGGCATAGACGGAGCCGCGGGTGTCCCAGTCTTCCAGCGCCGGCGCGGCGGTTAAGTCGTACCAGGCGACCTCGCGGGTCACCGGCACGCCGTCGGCCATGCGCACACGCACCAGACGCAGCAACGGCGCCACCGACGGTCTCTTGAACAGGCAGGCTATCGTGCGTTCGCTGACCATCTCGCAGTGCAGCACGCGGGTCGAGGGGGTTTTGCCCTGTTCGCGCATTTCCTCGGTAAACCCCTTCAGACGTCCCGTTGCCGAATTAGCGCGCGGCGGCGCCTGTACGACGGTGCCGCCGCGCCCATGCGTGCTCAGCAAGCAATTGGAGCGCAATTCGTCATAACACCGCTTGACCGTGGTCCGGCTGACCCGCATCGCTTCCGCCAGCGTCCGCTCGGAAGGCAGGTTCACGCCCGACTCCAGGACGCCGCCTTCGATCATCGCATGCAACTGCCGTTTGAGTTGCAAATAATAAGGCTCCGAACTCTGCTCGTTGAGCTGCAAGCGCTTGATCAAATCGGTGACTGGGTCGTTTTTTTGAGGCGAATAGCCTAGGGTCATAATTTAGTCACCTATATCAATTTGGCAGAGCTTATGCCATTATCAGCAAGGATCAGGTAAATAAACGCTGGCTTTGGACGTTTGATTTTTAGGTTCGCCGGCGTTTATTTTTTGAGCATTTATGCGGCCTGATGGCTCTTGTTAAATGTAAGTTATTGACTAGTATAACAAATTGAAGTTTAGTGAATGCTTAACCGAAAGCTGATTTCAAACGAGAGGAACTGCTATGGAGTACTCGAACACCGTGTGGGAGCGTCTGCCGGAACCCAAGCTGCCGGTATCGCTGCCGTTTCTGGCCTTGATTTTTTTTGTATTGATCGGGCTATGGTCGTCTTTTTTCACGATTCCGGCCGAGTCCGAAGGCATCGTGTTGCGCTTCGGCAAATATATCAACAAGGTGCCGCCGGGGCTGCATTTCAAGATTCCATTCGGCGTCGATAAAATCGTCGAAGTGCCGACGCAACGCCAGCAAAAGCTTGAATTCGGATTTTTCACGCCCGGCTATTCGAATCCCGATCAGATAGGCGATGAGCCCGAACTCGAAAAATCGATGGTGACCGGCGACCTGAATTCGGCGCTGGTCGAATGGATCGTGCAATACCGGATCACCGAGCCGGAGAAATATTTATTCGATGTGCGCGATCCCGGCCTGACCTTGCGCGATCTTTCCGAAGCGATGATGCGGGAAGTCGTCGGCGACCGCACCGTCGATGAGATCATCACGATCGGGCGGCAGGAGATCGAGGACCGCGTGCTGCAGCGTATGCGCGAGTTGGCCAAGCGTTATCAGCTCGGCGTGACGATCAACCAGGTGCAATTGAAAAACGTGAATCCGCCGCTGCCGGTGCAGTCCTCGTTCAACGAAGTGAATAGGGCGCAGCAGGACCGCGAGAACATGATCAACATCGCGAACGGCGAGTACAACAAGGCGGTGCCGCGGGCGCGCGGCGAGGCCGATCAAAGGATTCAGGCCGCCGAGGGCTACCGCTTCAAGCGCATCAACGAGGCCGAAGGCGATGCCAATGCCTTCACCTCGGTGCTGGAGCAATACATCAAGGCGCCGTCGGTCACCCGCACCCGCATCTATCTCGAAACCCTGGGCCAAGTGCTGCCCCAGGCCCGGCAGCAGATCATCGTTGACGATACCGTGCAGCAGATCTTGCCGATGCTGCCTTTCCCGGCCACGGCACTGGAGGCAGGAAAATGATCCATTCCAAAACCCTGATTTCAATTGGCGCGGCGATTGCGCTGCTACTGCTGTTGCTGTCGGCCTATACGGTCAATCAGGCCGAGCAGGTGATCATCACGCAATTCGGCAGGCCGGTCGGCGATCCGATCATCGAGCCCGGCCTGCACTTCAAATTGCCGTTCGTCCAGGACGTGAATCGTTTCGACAAGCGCTATCTGGCCTGGGACGGGCCGCTGGTAGAGATGTCCACGAAGGACAAGACTTACATTCAGGTCGATACCTTCGCCCGTTGGCGGATTACCGATCCGATGCGTTATTACCTGCGTCTTCGCGACGAGCGCAGCGCGCAATCCCGGCTCGAGGACATTCTCGGCAGCGAGACGCGCACCGCGATCGCCCGCCATGAATTGATCGAAGTCGTGCGCACCGACAAGGAACGGACGCCAATGCGGGACGAAACCCTGGCCGTCGCGGCGGGCGAAGGCACGCTGGGCGTGCTGCGCCCGATCCAGTTCGGACGGGCGCGGATCGAACAGGATGTCTTTCATGCCGCTCAGCCGAAACTGGCCGAATTCGGCATCGAACTGCTCGACGTGCGCTTCAAACGGATCAATTACAACCAGCAAGTGCTGGAGCGGATTTATCAGCGGATGATCAGCGAACGCCTGCAAATCGCCCAGCGCTTCCGCTCCGAAGGCGAGGGCGAAGCCGCGCGCATCAACGGCAAGAAAGAGCGCGACATCAACGAAATCGAATCGGCCGCTTATAAAAAGATACAGCAGATTCACGGCGAGGCCGATGCCAAAGCGACCGAAGTCTATGCCCAGGCCTATACGCAAAAACCCGAAGCGGCCGAATTCTTCAAGTTTACCAAGAGCATGGAAACCTACCGCAAGATTCTGAACAAAGACGCCACCATCGTGCTGTCGACCAACAGCGATGTGTTCGAATTGCTCAAACGGGGCGAGCAGAAGCGGCCGTAGCCCGCCGCCGGATGTGGCGCAGCGGGCGCGGTTGCGATGATCCCGATTCCGCTGCGTTGCATCCGGCCGGCCGTGGCGTAAAAACAATACGACCCTGCCCTTCAACTCATTAACGCCAAGTCAATTCGAGCATGTTTTCGATGAAAACGGCTCTGGATCTAATTTTTTAGCGCCCGTTAACTTTCGGTTAAGCACTTAAGCCGGGAAAGCCAGTATCATAAGCATTATCCCTTTTGTTTGTCAGATTAATAACCAGTTAAGAAAAGCGCTGGTTAACTGCCGAAATCGATCACATTCAGACAGGTCGGGTGAGCCGTGATAACGAGTATCAGAGTATTCCTGCCAATGCCGAAACGGCCTTCCTAACTAACGTATCCCAACTGCTTGCTATCGGTAGTGGATAACAGATTTCATCGAGTTGTAAAAAAAAGCCCGTATCATAAGCGGTATGTATTTTTGTTTGCCAGGTGGTATCCAGGAGCGGTGAGTCGGGATAACCATTCCGTTCAGCCGGATTCGGCGATCCGTTATAACGAGTATCAGCGTATTGCAGGCAATGCAGAACGGCCATTTCTAACTAACATATCCAGGCTGTCTCCTGTCAGGGCGGAGCAAGGGATTTCGTGCCTGGGTAAGCGTCAGCGCAAGATTTGATTACGAAAAAGGAGACAGTGTATGAGTCGGGACAAAGAAGAGGACCGGACGACCTATGAGGTCGTTGTTAACCGCGAAGAGCAATATTCAATCTGGCCGGATTTCAAGGATATTCCGGACGGTTGGCAGGCAGTCGGCAAGAGCGGAAATAAAGAAGCCTGTCTGGCCTACATCAAAGAAGCATGGACCGATATGCGCCCCCTCAGTCTCCGCCGACAGGGGGATGCCGCTGAAAATGCGGAACGATAGCCGCGGAGCGTTACGCTGAGAAGGGATTAGCGCGCGCTTGGGTAGAGGGTGACGGGGTTTCCATCGAAGTCTCAAATCGGCAGCAAAAATAGGCCTTTTCTGTTTCCCTGAGGCGAAGGGGGCCACCGTATTCTGTTCTTGGTCAAAAACATTTTTGGGATGGGCGGATGTGTGCCCGGTAAGTTTGCCAGGTCGGAATATCCGTCTTCACGAGAAAACCTTTAAGCCGTTGGCGCTGTGAGTGTCCGAACTCCGATCGGCGTCGCTCCGTATCTCGATTTCCCCTTTTCCCGGCGCCTCTTTCTTCATACCCGGATGATGACGCTATTGACCATGATCGTCCTATATATCGATCTATGGGTTTACAGGGCGGCCTAATGGGCGTCAGGAGATCCCGTTTTGACACTTCCGCACCCTTACCATCTCGCGTCCCTAACCCTAATAGCTACAGTCCAGGAAGGAAATGATTGGCGGCCGCCTCATGCCGGCCAAGGCCTGGTAACCGTATGCTTTATTGCACACATTGCTTTAGGCCAGTCCGCCTCCTCAGCACGGGAACATAATTCGCCCTAATCCCCGTTACGAATGACATTTGCTGCGCTATGCCGCGAAGGCCGTCGGAATCGTCGCCTCTTTCGGGCGGTTCAAACGCTCGATACCGGGGAATGATTGCAGTCATCGTGCGGCACAAGATAACCGCCCATCGGCGAAAGACACTCTGAATCACAGGTAAAACAGGAAAAATTGTATGTGTGAATATGAAGCTCAAATTAGGATAGCAGAAAAAAATCATGTTGCTGGAACGCATAGAGCGCTATCTAAAAATAAATTCGAGAACGTTCTGTCTCTGTCCGCCGCGCAGACCGGAATGTGGTTCGCACAGAAGTTAAGTTCACCGGATTCGATATTCAATCTTGCCGAAGCCATAGAAATCCACGGGCCAGTCGATCCTGCGCTATTCGAGGCCGCGTTGCGGCAGGCCGCCATGGAGGCCGACACGGTGCGCGTGCGCTTTATCGAGGATAGCGATGGGCTATCGCAGTGCATCGCTCCGTCTTTCGACGCCGATATCCCGTTTATCGATGTCAGCGCCGAGGCGGATCCGCAAGCGGCGGAACGCTGGATGATGGCCGAATTGACCCGGCCGGTCGATTTGCTGACCGGCACCCTCTGGAAGTCCGCCCTGTTTAAGGTCGCAGCCGACCGCTTCGTCTGGTATCACCGCAGCCATCACATCATCATGGACGGCTTTACTGCCGGCCTCTTTACCCGGCGCGTGGCACGCATCTACACCGCGCTCGTCGAAGGGAGGTCTCCCTCTGATGACGATGCGTTCTCTCCTTTGTCCTTGCTGATCGAGGAAGAGGCCGCCTATCGCAGCTCGGACCGCTTCACGCGCGACCGCGAATATTGGCTGGGCCGCTTCGCCGATAAGCCGGAAGCCCTCAGCCTCGCGAGCCGGCAGGCGCCGAATGTCGGCGGGCTGCTTCGCCAAACGTCAAATCTTTCCCCCAATACCGTCAATGATCTGCAGAGATTTGCGCAGGCCGCCGGCTCCAGCCTGCCGCAGACTTTGATCGCGGCAACCGCGCTTTATCTTTACCGGGTAACGGGCGTGGAGGATATGGTGATCGGGCTTCCGGTCACGGCGCGCTCAAATAACCGCATGCGGCGCGCACCGGGCATGGTTGCGAATGCGGTGCCGCTGCGTCTGGCGATGGCTTCGGATATGAGTGTGGCCGAACTCCTCCAACAAGTCGGCAGGGAGGTTCGCCAGATCCTGCGGCATCAGAGCTACAGATATGAGGACTTGCGGCGGGATCTCAATCTTCTGGCCCATAACCAGCATCTTTTTTCGATGGTCATCAATATCGAGCCTTTCGATTATGACCTTAGCTTTGCGGGCCACCCTGTCACCCCGCATAACCTTTCGAACGGTACGTCCGATGATCTTGCGATCTTCGTTTACGACCGGGGCGACGGCAAAGGCCTCAGGATAGACTTTGACGCCAATCCGGCCCTTTACACCACAGAAGATCTTGCCGCTCACCAGCAGCGTTTCTTAAAACTTTTAGAGGCCATTACGCACGATTCCAGCCTGCCCATCGGCCGGATCGACATTCTCGATCCGGCGGAACGCCGGCAGGTTCTGGCCGACTGGAACGCCACCGCGGCCGACTACCCGCAGGACCTCTGCATCCACGAACTGTTCGAGGCGCAAGTGGGGCGGACTCCCGAGGCGGTGGCGGTGGTGTTCGAAGACCGGCAGTTGACCTATGCCGAGCTGAACGCCAGGGCCAACCGGCTGGCGCACCACCTCCGGGCGCAGGGGGTGGGGCCGGAGGCTCGGGTGGCGATATGCCTGGAGCGGAGTTTCGAGATGGTGGTGAGCTTGTTGGCCGTGCTGAAGGCGGGCGGGGCCTATGTGCCTCTGGACCCGGCCTATCCCGAGGAGAGGCTGGCCTTTATGCTGAGCGACAGCGCGCCGCGGGTGTTGCTGACCCAGGGCGGCCTGGCCGCAGGTTTCCTCGATGCGGCGCCGGACGTTCCGGTGATCGACCTCGCCGAAGCGGAGCAATGGGCGCATCGCCCCGATCACAATCCGGACCCGGCGGCGGTCGGCCTGACCGCGCGGCACCTCGCCTACATGATCTATACCTCCGGCTCCACCGGCAGACCGAAGGGCGCGATGAATGAGCACCGGGGCGTGGTGAACCGCCTGCTGTGGAAGCAAAGCGCCTATGGGTTGGAAGCCTGTGATGCGGTATTGCAGAAAACCCCGTTCAGTTTCGATGTCTCGGTCTGGGAATTCTTCTGGCCCTTGTTCACCGGTGCGCGGCTGGTCATGGCGCGCCCGGAGGGACACAAGGACCCCGCTTATCTGACGGATGTCATTCGGCGGGAAAACATCACGACGCTGCACTTCGTGCCTTCGATGCTGCAAGTGTTTCTCGACCATTCGCAGGCGGCGGCATGCACCCATCTGAGCCGCGTGATGTGCAGCGGCGAAGCGTTGCCGGAGGCGCTGGCGCGACGCTTCCACGAACGCTTGCCGGGCGTGGAGTTACATAACCTTTACGGGCCGACCGAAGCGGCCGTGGACGTGACTGCCTGGGCCTACACCCCGGATTTCACCGGCGCGAGCATTCCGCTCGGCCGGCCGATTGCGAATACCCAGATGTACGTCCTGGATCCGCAGGGGGAACCCGTCCCGATCGGGGTGGCAGGAGAACTTTTCATCGGCGGCGTGCAGGTGGGGCGGGGCTATCTGGATCGTCCCGATCTGACCGCGGAGCGGTTCGGGCCAGACCCGTTCGGGCCTGCGGGCGCTCGTCTTTATCGGACCGGCGACTTAGGTCGCTGGCTGGCGGATGGTACGCTCGAATATCTCGGTCGCAACGATTTCCAGGTCAAGCTCCGCGGCTTCCGCATCGAGCTGGGCGAGATCGAGGCGCAGCTGGCATGCCATCCGGGCGTGCATGAGGCGGTGGTGCTGGCACGGGAGAGCGGCGCGGGCGATCCGCGGCTGGTCGCTTACTACACCGCCGAGGAACCCCTCGCGATAGATCTTCTGCGGCAGCAGTTGGGAGAACGATTGCCGGAGTACATGGTGCCGTCGGCCTTTGTCTGGCTGGAGGCATTGCCGCTGAGCCCTAACGGCAAGCTGGACCGCAAGGCGCTGCCGGCGCCGGAGGCCGACGCTTACGGCGTCATGGGCTACGAGGCGCCCCAGGGCGAGGTCGAAGAACGCCTGGCGGCGCTGTGGGGCGAATTGCTGGAGCTGGATCAGGTCAGCGCGACCGCCAATTTCTTCGAACTCGGCGGCCATTCGCTGTTGGCAACCCGGCTGGTGGCACTGATTCGGCGGGAGTTCGGCGTGGATCTTCAGATCGTTACGGTGTTCAGCCATTCGACGCTGCGAGGACTGGCGGCGGCCATCGACCGCGCCGAAGCGCGCAGCGATATTCCTGCGCTCGAACGGGTCGCGCGGAACGGCGCCCTGCCGCTATCCTACGCCCAGCAGCGGCTATGGTTCCTTGATCAGCTTGAAGGCCCCAGCTCCCGCTACAGCCTCTCGGCAGCGTTGCGGCTCCGGGGCACGCTCGATCGGGCGGCACTCGCGCGCACGTTTGGCGAAATCGTGCGGCGCCACGAGAGCCTGCGCACCACTTTCACCGCCGTCGACGGCGAAGCGCAGCAAATCATCCAGCCGGTGACCGAAGTGCCCCTGCCGCTGACGGACTTAAGGGTCCTGCCGGAGGCGGCGCGGGCGGCCGAGGCGGAGGCATTGCTTACGGCCGAGTCGGCGCAACCGTTCGACCTCGGCCGAGGCCCGCTGCTGCGGACCCGGCTGCTGCAATTGATGGACGACGAACACCTGCTGCTGGCCACGGTACACCACATTGCCGCCGACGGCTGGTCGGTGGGGGTTCTGATCCAGGAGGTGGCGGCGCTCTATACCGCCTATGCGCGTGGTGAAGCCAGCCCGCTGACGGAAATGCCGATCCAGTATGCAGACTACGCTGCCTGGCAGCGGCGCTGGTTGCAGGGCGCCGAGCGGAATCGTCTGGAAAACTACTGGCGCCGCCAGCTCAAGGGCCTGCCGGAGCTGCACAGCCTGCCGACAGACAGGCCGCGGCCGGCGCTGCCGAGCGACCAGGGCGCGGTCTACCGGCAACAGCTCGGGTGCGAGCTGACCGCCGAGTTAAACAAACTGGGCCAGCGGGAAGGCGCTACCCTGTTCATGACCTTGCAGGCGGCTTTCTCGGTGCTGCTGGCGCGCTACAGCGGAGCCTCTGATATTGTGCTGGGTACGCCTATCGCCAACCGCACCCAGGCCGAGTTGACGCCCCTGATCGGTTTCTTCGTGAACACCCTGGTGCTGCGCCTGGATCTTTCGGAAGATCCGCGCTTTCTCGACCTCTTGCGGCAGGCCAAGCAGACCGCGCTGGAGGCCTACGCCCACCAGTCATTGCCATTCGAACAAGTGGTGGAGCTGATGGACCCGGAACGGAGCCTCAGTCATCATCCTTTATTCCAGATCATGCTGGCCTTGCAGAATAACGAGCAGGCGGACCTGGCTCTGCCGGATCTCAGTCTGAGCGTGGTGGAGGCGCCGCTGATGGCGGCCAAGTTCGACCTCTTGCTGAACCTAGAGGAAGGGTCTGAGGGTCTGGAGGCCACCTGGGAATACGCCGCGGATCTATTCGATGCGGCCACTATTGAGCGCATGGCGGAGCACTTCCGGCACCTGCTAGAAGGGATAACGCGCGCTCCCGAACAGCGCATCCGGCAATTGCAGCTGCTCGACGACGCGGACATCCGGCGGATTCTGATCGACTGGAACGCCACGGCGGTCGAGCTCCCTAAGGACCGCTGCATCCACATGCTATTCGAAGCGCAGGTCATCAACAAGCCGGAGGCGCCGGCGGTGGTCCATGGCACTCGGATTCTAAGCTACGGTGAACTCAACGCTCGGGCCAACCGGCTGGCCCACCACCTGCGCGGCTTGGGGGTGGGGCCGGATGTCCGGGTCGGGCTCTGCATGGAGCGTAGCTTCGAGCTGGTGTTGGGGCTGTTGGCGGTGCTCAAGGCGGGCGGCACCTATGTGCCGCTGGACCCCGCTTATCCCGAGGAGCGGTTGGGATTCATGTTGGCCGATAGCGCGCCGCTGCTGATGTTGACTGACGCCGGCGCCAAGGCCCGGCTGGCAGGCCCTGCGCGGATCGATCTTAGCGCAGACGAGGCACAGTGGATGCATCAGCCCGCCGAAAATCTCGACCCGGCCGGCATCGGGCTGACTCCGGCGCATGTCGCCTACGTCATCTATACGTCCGGCTCCACAGGCCGACCCAAAGGCGTCATGGTGCCCCACGCCGCCTTATACAACCATACTTTGTGGATGCAGGGTGCGTTTCCTTTGGACTCGTCGGATCGTTTTCTGCAAAAAACGTCCATCGGCTTCGACGCCGCGGTGTGGGAGTTCTTCAATCCCTTATCTTTCGGTGCGCCGCTGGTCCTCGCGCCGTCCAATTGGCAAGAGGATCCGCGCACCTTGCTTCTGGCAATCCGGGAGCATGGCATTACGACACTGCAAGCCGTGCCCAGTCTGCTGCGGCTGCTGCTCGATACGGACGGCGGCGTCGCCTTGCGTTCTTTAAGGCGGATTTTCTGCGGCGGTGAGGAGTTGCCGGCGCCGCTGGCGCAACAGTGTCGCGACCGTCTGGATGCAGAGCTGATTAATCTATACGGGCCGACCGAAACCTGCATCGATGCGAGTTTTTGGGTTTGTCCGCGCGATTTCGACGGCGCAAAAACGACGATCGGCCGGCCCGTCGCGAACACCCGCGCCTACTTGCTGGACAACAGCTTAGCGCCGGTCCCGGTCGGGGTTGCCGGCGAGCTGTACCTTGGCGGCGCCGGACTGGCACGCGGTTATCTGGACCGTCCCGATCTGACCGCAGAACGGTTCGTGCCGGACCCATTCGGGCCCGCTGGCGCGCGTCTCTACCGGACCGGCGACCTGGCGCGCTGGCTGCCGGGCGGCACGCTCGACTATCTCGGTCGCAACGATTTCCAGGTCAAGCTCCGCGGTTTCCGCATCGAGCTGGGCGAAATCGAGGCGCAATTGGCAGGCTATCCTGACGTGCGCGAGGCGGCGGTGCTGGCGCGGGAGAACGGCGCGGGCGATCCGCGGCTGGTCGCCTACTACTCTGCCGACGAGCCTGTCGCGATAGATCTACTGCGGCAGCATTTACAGGACCGGCTGCCGGAGTACATGGTGCCGGCGGCCTATGTATGGCTGGACGTGCTGCCTCTGACTCCCAACGGCAAGCTGGACCGCAAGGCGCTGCCGGCGCCGGACGCCGACGCATTCGGCGTCTTGGATTACGAGGCGCCGCAGGGCGAGGTCGAGACCGCGCTGGCTCGGATCTGGTCGGAACTGCTCAAGGTCGAGCGAGTGGGGCGGCATGACCACTTCTTTGCGCTCGGCGGTCATTCCCTGCTGGCGGTGACCCTGATCGAGCGGATGCGGCAGGCGGGCCTCAAGGCCGACGTGCGCGCTCTGTTTACCACGCCGACGCTGGCGGGATTGGCGGCTGCCGTAGGGACCCGAGTCAGTTTGGTCGAGGTGCCCAGCAACCGGATTCCTCCGGGAAGCGAGGAGATTACCTCCGAGATGCTGCCGCTGGTCGCGCTCCAACCGGCGGAGATCGCGCGCCTGGTAGACGCGACGCCGGGCGGCGCGGCCAACATTCAGGATATCTATCCTCTTGCGCCCTTGCAGGAAGGGATTCTTTTTCACCATCTGATGACCGAAAAGGGGGATACCTACCTGCTTCCTTTCATGCTGGCGTTCGAAACGGCCGTACGGCTTAGGGAGACCCTCGATGCGCTACAGTCGGTGATCGCCCGGCACGACATCCTGCGCACCGCGATGGCCTGGGAGGGCTTGCCGGAGCCGGTGCAGGTGGTATGGCGTGAGGCCCAGCTGAAGGTCGAGGAGGTCGTTTTCGACGCTGAAATGGGCGACATCGCCGATCAGCTGCGGGCACGATTCGACCCGCGCCATTTCCGCCTCGATGTGCGCCGGGCGCCGATGATGCAGGCTTACACGGCTTACGATGCAGCCAACAACCGCTGGCTTCTGCTGTTGCTCACCCACCATCTGGCGCTCGACCACACCGCGCTCGAAATTCTGCTGGAAGAGACTCGTGCCCATCTATCAGGCCACGCGGACCTGCTGCCGGAGCCGTTGCCGTTCCGGAACTTTGTGGCGCAGGCGCGCCTGGGCATTAGCCCGTCCGAGCACGAGGCGTTTTTCCGGGAGTTGCTCGGCGATGTGGACGAGCCGACGGCGCCGTTCGGCGTGCTGGATGTGCAGGGCGACGGTTCGGGCGTCGAAGAAGCGGCGCACACACTCGACGCCGATCTCGCCCGGAGCTTGCGGGAGCGCGCACGGGTGCTGGGCGTCAGTTCCGCGAGTTTGTGCCATCTGGCATGGGGGCAGGTGCTGGCGCGGACCACGGGGCGTCGGGACGTGGTGTTCGGCACGGTGCTGTTCGGCCGCCTGCAAGGCGGAGCCGGTGCCGACCGAGTGCTGGGCATGTTTATCAATACCCTGCCGGTGCGGCTTGAGATTGGCATCGAGGGCGCGGAGGAGGCCGTGCGGCGGACCCATGTGCGGCTGGCTGATGTGCTGCGCCATGAACACGCGCCACTGGCGCTGGCGCAGCGCTGCAGTGCCGTGCCGGCGCCGACGCCGCTGTTCACGACGCTGCTCAATTATCGTCACAGTCCAGGCATGGAGAACGTCGAGACCGCGCGCCTATGGGAAGGGATCGAGGTGCTGGCAGGCGAGGAGCGCACCAATTATCCGATTGTCCTCTCGGTGGACGATATGGGAACGGGGTTCCGTTTGACCGTGCAGGCGCAGACGTCTATTGATCCTGCGCGTTTGTGCGGCTACATGCACAACGCGCTGGCGAGTCTGGTGGAGGCCCTGGAACAGGCGCCGCATAAGGCCGTTTGTGCCATCGATGTGCTGGGACAGGAGGAACGGGGCATGCTGCTGGAAGCGTGGAACGCCACCTCGGCCGCCTATGCTCAGGATCGTTGCATCCACGAGTTGTTCGAGGCGCAAGTCCGCAACGCCCCGGATGCAACGGCGTTGGTCTATGCCGATATCCGCTTGACCTACGCCGAGCTCAACGCCCGGGCCAATCGGCTGGCGCACTACCTGCGCAGCTTGGGCGTGGGGCCTGAGACACGAGTGGCGCTGTGCCTGGAGCGGAGTGTCGAGGTGGTGGTGGGGCTCCTTGCTGTGCTGAAGGCGGGCGGCGCCTATGTGCCGCTGGACCCGGCCTATCCGAAGGAGCGGCTGGATTTCATGCTGGCCGACAGCGGCGCCGCCGTGCTGCTGACCCAGGCAGCGCTATTGGATGATCTGCCTTACCATCCCGTCACTTTCTGTCTGGATCGTGATTGGGCGACGATTGCACAGGAGAACTCGGCGAATCTTGACGGCCTGACGGTTCCGCAAAATCTCGCCTACGTCATCTATACCTCCGGCTCCACCGGTGCGCCGAAGAGCGTGGCGGTACCTCACGCCGGGGCGGTAAACCTGGCGTCCTGGCACAACCTGCGGTTTAAGGTGAGCGCCGCCGATCGGGCCACCCAATTGGCCGGCCTGGCTTTCGATGCGAGCGCCTGGGAAACCTGGCCCTACCTTCTGGCGGGCGCGAGTCTGCACCTGATCCGACCGGAATTGCTGGGTCAGCCGGAGGCGCTATGGCAGAAGCTGGCCGACGACCGCATCACCGTGTCGTTCATGCCGACGCCCCTCGCCGAACTGATGCTGGCCACGCCTTGGCCCGAGCATCTTGCCTTACGCTTCCTGCTGACGGGCGGCGACCAGTTGCACGGTTATCCGCCGGCCGGCCTGCCGTTCGAACTGGTCAACAACTACGGCCCTACCGAGAACAGCGTCGTTTCGACCTCCTGTGCGGTGCCGGCGGGCAGGGAAGGGCTGCCGCCGATCGGCCGGCCCATCGCCAACACCCGCGCCTACCTGCTGGATTCAACCTTCGCGCCGGTTCCGATCGGGGTGGCGGGCGAATTATACGTGGGCGGCGCCGGGCTGGCGCGGGGCTATCTGGATCGTCCTGAGCTGACCGCTGAACGCTTTGTGCCGGACCCGTTCGGGACCGCGGGCGCGCGTCTCTACCGGACCGGCGACCTGGGTCGCTGGCTGCCGGACGGCACCATCGAATTCCTCGGCCGCAACGACTTCCAGGTCAAGATTCGTGGTTTCCGCATCGAGCTGGGCGAAATCGAGGCGCAATTGGTGGGCTGTCCGGGCGTGCGCGAGGCGGTAGTGCTGGCGCGCGAGAGCGGCGCGGGCGACCTGAGGCTGGCGGCATACTATACCGCCGCCGAGCCTATCGCGGCAGATCTTCTGCGGCGGCATTTACAGGACCGGCTGCCGGAGTACATGGTGCCGACAGCTTATGTATGGCTGGAAGCGCTGCCTCTGACACCGAACGGCAAGCTTGACCGCAAGGCGCTGCCGGCGGATGCGGGCTTGGCGGACGGCAAAGTCGCCGTGGCTCCGCGGAATCGGTACGAGTTGCAGATGCTCAGGCTTTGGCAGTCGCTGTTCAAGCTCGACGAGTTGAGCATCGATGACAATTTCTTCGAGCTGGGCGGACATTCGCTGCTGGCCGTACAACTGATGGCGAGAATTGACGCCGAACTCGGCAAGCAGTTGCCTCTGGCGGCCTTGTTCAAGGCACCGACCATCGAGCAATTGGCGCGCCTGATTGCGGACGACTCCGCCGATGCAATGTGGGAGCCTCTCGTTCCGCTCCGCGCCACAGGATCTGGTCCGGCCCTGTTTTGTGTGCCCGGCGTGGGAGGACAATGTCACTATCTCTACCATTTGGCGGCGGCTATGGGTGGCGGGCATCCGGTTTACGCCTTCCAGGCTAAAGGAATGGACGGGCAAACTGCGCCTCACGCCAGCATCGAGGAGATGGCCGCTTATTACGTCGATCTTGTCTTACAAACCCAGCCCGAGGGGCCGTATTACCTGGCAGGCCATTCTTTAGGAGGAAGCGTGGCGTTCGAGATGGGCAGACGTTTGGAAGCGTCCGGCCGGCAGGTCGGATTCGTGGCGCTCCTGGATGCGGGCATACCTTCCGGGGTAGACGCCTCCGACGCGGAGCTCATCGTCCAGGCTCTCAGGGTCATGGGTCACGCTTTCGGCCGAGACATCGCGATCAATGCGGAGGATCTAGCCGGATTAGCCGAAGAGGCGCAACTTCATCTGATCAAGCCTTATCTGGTGGACTTGGGTCTGGTGCGGGAAGATGCCGGCGTATTCATCGTGCGCGGCTTGCTCGACATCTTCAAGAACCAGTTCCGCATGACGTATCAGCCGGACGGCAGTCAGGTGGAGCAACTGCTGTTTATTCAGGCCCTGGAGAGAGGCGAGGAGGGAGAACCGCAGCCTCTGAGCCGCGCTGTCAGCCAGTGGAAGCTGTTGTCGCGGCGTCCGGTGGTGCACGCTCATACGCCCGGAGACCATATCAGCATGTTGAATCATGAAAACGCGCGCATGGTGGCGGAGGTTCTGCAGGCGTGGATGCTGCCGGAAGAAGCGAAGGTTTCGGAGCCGGAAGCCCTGGAGTTGGAGATTGCGTAGACGGGTAGCGCTATAGTGAAACCCATCTACGCAGGCTCCGGGTCTTTCGCCAACTTGAAGTTAGAGTTGGGCCGAAGTTAACCTCCCGAAATTCCTTCACTTCTGGTTCCCACGCGTCGCGTGGTAACCAGGGCGGACGCGCCGGCGTCCCGTCTCGCGGCTCTGGCGTGCCTTGACTGAAATCCCTCTGGCACGTTGGAGCGAGAAAAGTAGTCACTGGTAATTGTTAAATTGAAGTTGGGTAAGCGTCAATGTTCGACCCTTTTCGGTCTGTCACGGCTTACTCATTGAACATCTGTTCAATCTCAGTATGCGGCCCCTTGTTTAGACGGTGTATTTTTTCGTTAGCAGTAGAGGTTGCTATCAATAATAAAATACCGTAGCATTCGGTTTAACAGATTGTCAGAGTGGCGGTATGCACCGATAATCGTAAATTAATATACACCTAAATCGGTGTCTACTTAACGTTAGGAATCTTATGTTGCTTACTAAAGATGGCGGCAGGTTCATGACATGGCAACAAGAATTTATTGCCACGGTCATGGCGGATATCAAGGCAAGCCTTATTAACGCAGATGCGCCGGAGGACATCGTAAGAGACCTCACTGAACAAATTGGTTTTTCAGTCGCCTGCTCGATTGATGGTTGTAGTTCGTTCGAGGCAGATGGCGTTAAGCTAAGTTCGATTTTATGCTTTCTTACTAACGAGGGGGAGCTTGTGCATGCGGGCGGCAATTCGTTCACCCATGAGTATGTTAACGGAATAGCAGAGGAGTTATTTGATGAAAAGCACTCCTAACACTGCGCTCAAAGGGACGCTCCGCGATGCTACGCGCTCCTTAGCTTTACGTTATGCATTACTACTATGACTAAGCTACTGCTGGAATTCATACGAAGTGGAATCGAACCGATCCGCGACAGCACCTACAGCAACGGATATCGCTGCAGTGCGTATCTCACCGACGGAACATACCTCCCTTGTGTCATGCTGAGAGATGGCGGCCCAATCACCGATCTGGCGTTGCGAAGATTCGAGGAGGAAAAGAAAGGGAAGGGAATATTTCGCAAGAGCGATGATAGCTACAAGGCCATCGTCAAACACTTTCTAACCTCGGGCAATCGAGTCAACGCCTACGATATCGCACGGGTGGAGCCAAGTAGATACGCCATTCCGCTCACACTGCTCAGCCAAATTCACGGCGAAACTACTATGTCATGGACAGGCTTTGTCCTTGAAATGCGAGATGGGACATACATTGCCTTCGGCACAACCTTTCTATTCGAGTTTTTCAACCTACCCGAACAGTACTCCTTTGCCGATGTCGTAGCTGTCCATAACAACTCGTATGTAACAAAGGCAGGCGAACTGAGAAGCCTGAGAGAAGGCTTCATGGAGCCACCTTCGGATTACGATCGCACAACGGTTAGTCGGGAACGGCCGTACTTTGTCTGCTATGTCGACTCCTAGCCCTGTGATGCATAACCTTGCGGTCCACCGGGCGCTGCGCGATAAAGCCGCGTAGCGCCGGTGACTTCCACGTTAGGATTCATATGACACTGATACAAAAAATTTTCACAACTTTAATAAGTGTTTTTAGTTTCTCAGCACAAGCTGGCTTCTGGCCACCGTTACCAAAAACAGGTTTTATTGTCGGTCACGCAGCCACTCAGGCTGATGTTGATGCCGGAAATGCAGCTTTTGTAGCCGCCGTAAATGGAGTTTCTATTGGTGTCCCAATAAAAATCACTATTCCACAATATGCCTATTACAAAGAAAATGGCAAAAAACTACCAGTGGTAGTTATTCAAGCCGAAGAAGCTCAAGGTCAAAAGCTTGTTGGTGCTAGGCAAGCTAATGGTCAAGATGTGGTAGGTCTTATTACTGATTTTGAGTTACTAGGCAATGTTCAACCAAAATAGCCGCCCTAACATGGCTCTCAAAGGGATGCTTCGCAATGCTACGAGCCCCTTAGCGCCGCGTTAGGCATATAAAACACGTTAGGCATATAAAAAAGGAGAGTCACGACCATGATAACTGGACAGGTTACCGAGGCTGAGTTTATTGCGGCACATCAACTACATCTTCACAGAACCGCGATTATGTTGAGTGTCGTTACAGCAATTGCCATCTTAGTAGGCATGGCTTTGTTCTTCACAGTGTCAAAGAAGGTAGGGCTCATGCTTTTGCTGGGAGGAACTGGTGGGCTCATCGGGGAGCTTGTCCAAGGCCGCATCTTCCTTCCGTTGAGGCTTCGTAGGTTGTATGCCCAAGTCAAAGGCCGCACTGATCTTACCTACTCCTGGAATTCTGAAACATTAAGTCTGAGAAGCGACCGTGGTAATGCTGAACGCCCTTGGGCGGATTTTCGAAAAGCAAAGGAAAACGACAGACTATTTCTCCTTTACTTTAACGACGCCATTTTCGAAATTGTTTCAAAGCGGTGGTTCCATACGCCGGAACAAATTGACGATTTTCGTCAAAACCTGAAGGTGGTGAAATGAAAGCTAACCAGCGCTTCGAGCTGGACTGCCCAAAAACCGGCTTCGCCAGCTTCCGGCAAGCACCTCTAGCTTCACGTTACGACAGGCAGCTTTAGGAGATTGACCAGTCGTTTATTTTCTCTCTTTTTATGGCCGATTGCTGTCAATGTATAAAACTCATCACCAACGCCAGTTTCGAAATTGCAGCAAGGTAGCATCGATGGAGCGTAGCGGAATCGAGGATCATCGGAGGCAGTGAACGCGAAACTACACAATCCGTTACCGCCTTGGTTTTTTGTTTTTACATGGAACTTCGAATGACTGTGAGTGGGTTGGATGGCATGAAACGTACCGACTTCGACAAACCTCGATTCCGCTGCGCTCCATCGAGGCTACAACTGAACGCTCTCCCGTTCGCGCCATTTGCGTACGGTAGCAACGTTCAGATTCAGATTCAGCTTAGTGAGCGGCGCGCCCCTTACCGTAACGTTAGGTGACACATGCCGCACTTGCCGCATTCAATTGAGCTACACGACTCTGAGATTTCAGCAATCGAGGAACGTAACGGCGCAATTGTTATCAAGTTTTCCCATGCTTATATCCACATGAATGGGAAGGGCTGGTCTCAGCAACTTGACCTGATAGTGAATGCGGCAACACAAGAATCTGAGCAAACTTCATTTCCCGCAAAGGTCTCCGATGGCAAGCTCAAGACAAAGCTTGGGCCGTACCACAATTTGCTGAACCTTCCCCTAGATACCGATGGTGACGTCGAAATGCTGATCGAGTTTTTTACCGGGAAAGTCGTTACGATTAGAGGAAGTTCAATTCATGTTTCATATGTAACCGAGCCTGTGTTCCTTGAAAACGTCACCTAGCATGGCGCTCAACCTCGTTCCCTTCGGTCGCTGGGTGCTGCGCGATAAAGCCGCGCAGCACCGGTTAGCTCAACGTTGAGCGAGCAATTTGTGGTCTAAGCAGCCGCTGAAAAAAATATAAAGACCGGCAGAAAATGGCAGATTGCTACCAATGTATAAAACTCATCACCAACAGCAGTTTCGAAATTGCAGCAAGCCCGGTCCCAACCAATAAAACCGGTCAATTAGCCCCAGCCACCGACACCTTCCCCTGCCGACTAAGGCGTCCCAACCCTTGCTGCAACCCATCAACATAAGTAAACACCACCGGCACCACCAGCAAACTCAGCAGCGTGGAGCTCAGCAAGCCGCCGATCACCGCAATCGCCATCGGTTGCCGGAAGCTGGCGTCGGAACCGAAACCCAGGGCAATCGGCAGCATGCCGGCAATCATCGCAACCGTCGTCATTATGATCGGGCGGGCCCGCTTATGGCAGGCATCCACCAGCGCGTCATGTCGCGACAAGCCGCGCTCCCGCCTTGCCGCCAGCGCATATTCCACCAGCAAAATCGAGTTCTTGGTGACGATACCCATCAGCATGATCAAACCGATCATCGAGGGAATATTCAACTCGCCGCCGGTGATCAAAAGTGCGATAAACGCGCCGCCCAGCGACAGCGGAATCGCCGACAAGATGGTCAGCGGCTGGAAGAAATCCTTGAACAGCAGCACCAGCACGCAGAATACGCAAAGCAGGCCCGTCAACATCGCAAAACCGAAACCGCCGGCCATCTCTTCCATCATTTCCGCATCGCCGGTCTCGATCAGCTTGACGCCGGACGGCATGTTCTTCACCGCCGGCAGCGCCTTGGCGGCCGCCAAGGCCGCGCCCAACGACATCCCGCCCAGTTCGGCATTGACGGTGACGAAGCGGCGGCGGTCGTAACGGTTCAACTGCGCCGAGCCTCCGGCGAGCGATAACTCGGCGACGCTGGACAGCGGCACCAGGCCGTTGCTGGACTTGATCCTAAGATTGCTCAGCACCTGCAAATCCCGGCGGGCGGCATCGGCCATCCGCACCCGAATCCCCAGCTGCCGGTTGTCCAGGTTGAGCTTAGCCAGTTGCGTGTCGAAATCGCCGCTGGTGGCGATGCGCACGGTTTCGCCTATCAGTTCGGCGGTGATACCCAGTTCGGCGGCTCGCTGCCAGTCGGGCCGAATCACGATTTCCGGGCGTTCCAGACTCGCGGTGCTGGTAATGTTGCTCAGCGTGCCGATGCTGCGCAGGTCCCGTTCCAATGCCTGGGCGCTGGCTTTCAGCGCCGGGGCATTCTCGCTGGACAGAATCAGCGACATCTTTTCGCCCGGACCGCCGACGCCAAGGGAGAAACGCGCGCCGGCGACATCACGCAAGGCCTGACGCACCGCCTGTTCGATTTCGGTTTGCGACGATCTTTGGTCGCGCTCCTTCAATGTCAGCGTCAATGAACCCTCGCGCACCTCGCCGGCCCGGATCAGGGCCCCGTCGGCTATATGGCCGCTGCCGACCGCCGTGAACAGGTGGTCGATGCCGGCTACCGGTTTCAGCGCCACCCGCACGGCTTCCGCCACCCGACTGGCATCGGTTATCGAACTGCCGGGCGGCAATTCGAAATGCACCAAGGTATAACCGCGATCGGAGGCTGGTACGAAACCGGCCGGAATCATCGGCACCATGCCGCAGGCGACAACGAAGAACAGCGTCGCCAACCCCAGCGTGGTCTTGCGCCGCGTCAGCGTCCAGCGCACCATTTGCAGATAAGCCTGCATCAGCCTGCCGTCCGGCGTCGCCGGATGATGGCGGTCGGTAAGCAGAAACACCGCCAGCACCGGCGTCAGCAAGCGCGCGACCAGCAGGGATGCCAGCACCGCCACCACCGCCGTCCAGCCGAATTGCTTGAAAAACATCCCGGTAATGCCGTTCATCAACGCGGTCGGCATGAAGACCGCCACCAGCGTCAGCGTGGTGGCGATCACCGCCAGCGCGATCTCGTCGACCGCGTCGGCGGCGGCCTGGCGCACCGTTTTACCTTGCTGCACATGACGGGCGATGTTTTCGATTTCGACGATGGCATCGTCGACCAGGATGCCGACCACGATCGCCAAAGCCAGCAAGGTCAGCATGTTCAGCGAAAAACCCAACCAATGCATCACCGCAAAGGTCGGCAGTATCGACAAGGGCAGGGCCGATGCCGACACCAGCGTCGCCCGCCAGTCGCGCAGGAACCACCATACCACCAGCACCGCCAGCAGCGCGCCTTCGTACAGCATCGTCATCGAACCCTCATACTGTTCCAGCGCATAATCGACCGAACCGGAAATCAAGGTCACGCTGATGCTTGGATCGGCTTCCTGCAAACGTTGCAACGCCTGTTGCACACCTTCGGCGACTCGGGTTTCGTCATGGCCTTTGGCGCGGTAAACATTGAAGCCTATTACCGGCTTGCCATCCAGCAAGGCCACCTGGGTACGTTCGGCCACGGTATCCCTGACCGTGGCGACTTGCTCCAGACGCACGTCGCGGCCGTTGCCCAGCGCTATCGGCATGGCCGCCAGTTCCGATGCCTGACGTACCGTCGCCAGGGTGCGCAGCGATTGTTCCGCTAGCCCGAGATTGCCGCGTCCGCCGGAGGATTCCTGCTGCACCTGTTTTAGCGCCCTGGATACATCAGTGGCCGTCACGCCCAGCGACGCCATACGCACCGGGTCGACTTCCACCTGGACTTCGCGCTGCACGCCGCCCAGACGTTCGAAGCGGCCGAGCCCCGCCACGCCGGACAGGGTCTTGGCGACGGTGTCATCGACATACCAGGATAAGGCTTCTTCGTCCAGCTTTGAGGAGGCAATCGCATAGGTCAGCGTCGGTACGCCGCCGACAACGACGGCGCTGACGCTGGGTTGCTGCACGCTGGTGGGTAAATCCGAGCGCACCCGGTCGACGGCATCCTTGGTTTCGGTCAAGGCGTCGGACAGTTTCTTCTCCAGCACGAATTCGGCACTGATTTGCACCAGGCCGTCGGTGATCGAGGTGCGGATATGCTTGAGGCCGGACAAGGTGGCGATGGAGTTCTCGACCTTGCGCGCCACTTCGGTTTCCAGCTGCGCCGGCGCGGCGCCGGGCTGGCTGAGCTGGATGATGATTCCGGGCAGATCGAGGTCCGGCAGGCTTTGGATGGACAGCTGCTGAAAGCCGCGCAAGCCGGCAAACGACAGCATGATGAACAATAACACCGCCGGTATCGGATTGCGGATGGACCAGGTCGCGAGATTCATCGCTTAACCCTCGCTGCCGGCGGCAGGGGCCGGGGCAATCTGCACCCTATCGCCGTCGTTCAGAAAGCCCGCGCCTTCGACGACGATGCGGTCGGTGTCGCTGAGGCCTTTGACGATTTCGACCTCGGCGTCCTGCCGGCGGCCGGTCTCGACCGGATGCAACGCGACCGGGGCGATGGCGTCGGCGGTTTTCAGTTTCAACACATAGCTGCGGCCGTCGCGGATCACCACGCTGGCGGCCGGCACCGTCAGCGCCGGGCTCTCGGTCAGCAGCAGCAGGCCGGCGGCGTACATCCCGGCGCGCGCCTTGCTGCCGGGAAGCAGGTCGGCATAGACGATGCCCAGACGGGATTGCGGGTTCAGGGCGGGGGCCAGTTGCCGTAAGCGGGCTTCGGCACGGCTGCCGTCCGGCAGGCTGAGGCTGATGTGCAGGCCGGGGCGGGTTTGCGCCATTTGCGCGGCGGTCAGTTCGCCGCGCCATTCCAGACGATTCTGGCGTATCAGCCGAAACAGCTCCTGACCGCCGGCGGTCACGGAGCCTAGCGTCGCCTGGCGGGCGCTGATGATGCCGTGGTCCGGCGCCAACACCTCGGTATAGCTTAATTCCAGCCGTTTGGCAGCCAGCTGGGCCTTGACCGCTTCGACCTGGGCGCGGGAGGTTTCCGCTTCGGTCTCATAGCGCAATATCTCCTGCTGACTCAGGCTGCCGGCGTTTTTCAGCTTCAATACCCGTTGTTTATTGGTTTCGGCCTGCGCCGCCGTGGCCTGGGCCTGGGCCAGATTGGCTTTGAGCTGGGCCAGGTCGGCGCTGAGCATGTCGGCATCGAAACGCGCCAGCAACTGACCGCGTTTGACCGCATCGCCGACATTCGCCCGCACTTCGACCAAGCGCAATCCGGACAACTGCGCGCCGATCACCGCTTCCTGCCAAGGCTCGATGGTGCCCGAGGCGTCGATCGTCTCCGACCATTGCCGCCATTGCGGCGCGGCGCGGGTCACCGTCAATGCCGCCGCGGGTTGCGCTTGAGCGGTTTCGGTGGGCTTGGGCGCGGCCCGCAAGTACATAACGCCGGCCGACAACGCCAGTAAGGCAAAAACGCCTGCCAGTAAGGTCCCACGGCCGATGCCGCGCAGTGTCGATAGGTTGGAGGAAAGGGATTTGGGTGTCATCATGACGGATAATCTCGGCGGGGAAGAGTGACTTATAACGGAATCGTTCGGTTTAAATAGATTTGACAGAATCGAGCTGTCAATCGAACCTGAACCGGTTAGTTTACTCAAGAAATGTTACATGCGAATTTAATCGGTGATGTGACAGGCGAAAAAAAGTGACGAAAGCCGTCAGGCCCTCCTCGATAAAGAGGGATTCAATTCCCGTCCCGGCAATAAAGCGGTGCGCGGCGCACAAGCATCATTCACATGGCGCAGACGCCGGTCTCTTTTCGCTTCACTATTGTGGCAAAGCGCACCATGTTGATGCAATAGGCATTGCTTTGGTGCTTTCCCATGTGGCGCTTCACTGTCATTAAGTTAAGGCGTTCGCTGAGCGAAGTCGAAGCGATTTTCTGGTTCCCGCGCGCCGCGTGGGAACCCAGGGCGGACGCGCCGGCGTCCCGCCTCGCGACGCTGGCGCGTCGTGACGGTATTCCCACGCGGCGCGTGGGAACGAGGAAATAGATAAGATTGAATTGGCATGCAACCTGCTTGCGCATAGATCAGTCGATTAACTTCTGAGAAATCCATCATGTCGAGCGCAAATTTTAATCTGTTGTCCTTTTCGGGAAGAATGAAGATCCTTCACATGACCTGGCTGGCGTTTTTTATCAGCTTCGTGGTTTGGTTCAACCATGCGCCATTGATGCTGGTGATCGCCAAGACCCTGAATCTGGACGATTCGCAGATCAAGACGATCCTGATCCTGAACGTCGCGTTGACCATTCCGGCGCGTATCGTGATCGGCATCCTGGTCGACAAGTTCGGGCCCAAACGCACTTATTCGATACTGCTGGGGCTCGGCAGCATTCCCTGTTTTATGTTCGCGCTGGCGGAGAGTTTTGAGCAATTGGCGCTGGCCCGCTTCTTACTGGGCTTTATCGGCGCCGGTTTCGTGATCGGCATCCGGATGGTCGGCGAATGGTTTCCGGCCCGGCAGATAGGTATCGCCGAAGGGGTTTACGGCGGCTGGGGCAACTTCGGTTCGGCGGCGGCTGCGGGCTCCCTGCCGCTGCTCGCGCTACTGTTCGGCGGCGATGAAGGCTGGCGCTATGCGGTCGCGAGCACCGGCGCGATCGCGCTGGTGTATGCGTTCATCTATTATTTCAGCGTCACCGATACGCCGAAAGGATCGACCTATTTCAAGCCGAAAAAGGCGGGCGCGATGGAAGTGACCAGCGTCGGCGATCTGATTTTTTACATCGTGATGACGATCCCTCTGTATGCGACCTTGTCGGTGCTGACCTGGAAATTGTCCCCGGCCGGCGTGAACCTGTTGCCGGGCATGATCGCCTATTATATTCATGCGGCCATCTGGGTCTTGTTTTTGTACAACGTCCATAAGATTGTTCAGGTGAACAAGGATCATGTCTTCGAGCCGGTCGAAGCCATTCACCAATACAAGTTCAAGCAGGTCGCGATTCTGAATTTATCTTATATGATCACGTTCGGCGCCGAACTGGCGGTCGTGTCGATGCTGCCGCTGTTTTTCTTCAATACCTTTCATGCAACGCAAGGCGTCACGATGGTGCAGGCGGGGCTTCTGGGCGGCAGCTTCGCGTTCATGAACATGGTCGCGCGCCCCGGCGGCGGCTGGTTCAGCGACCGTTTCGGCCGCAAGCTGTCGCTGACGATCGTGACCGCGGGCGTGCTGATCGGTTTCTCGTGCATGTCGCAGATCAATGCGTCCTGGCCGGTCTCGGCTGCGGTGGGTGTCACCCTGGTCTGCTCCTTTTTTGTGCAGGCCGGCTGCGGCGCGGTCTATGCGATGGTGCCGCTGATCAAGCGGCGGATGACCGGCCAGATCGCCGGCATGGTCGGCGCTTACGGCAATGTCGGCGGCGTGATGTTTTTGACCGTGCTGTCGTTCGTGACCCCGTCCGAGTTTTTCCTGGTGATCGGCGCGGTCGCTTTCTTCGTGATGGTCGCGGTGCAGTACATCGACGAGCCGGCGGGGCATATGGTCGAGGTGCAGGAAGACGGCACGATCGAGATGATTGAAGTGAATTGATAGCCGTTCTTCATGACTTCAGCCAAATTATCCGTCAGCATTGCCTTTGCCAGCGAGCCGGGCGTCAAGGAAGAGAATCAGGACTTTGCCGGTTCCCTGATTCCGGACGATCATCAATTGGCTTACAAAGGCATCGCGGCGGCGATTGCGGACGGCATGAGCGGCTGCGATGCGGGCAGGGAGGCGAGCCATTGCTGTGTCGCGGCGTTTCTGGACGACTACTACAGCACACCTGAATCCTGGTCGGTCAAATACGCCGGACAAAAGATTCTGTCGGCGACCAATTCCTGGCTGTACAGCCAGGGCCAGCGCCGTTATCAGTCGACGCACGGCATGGTCAGCACGCTCAGCGCGATCGTTCTGAAATCGAACACCGCGCACATTTTCCATGTCGGCGATTCGCGCATCTATCGGCTGCGGGGCGGCAACCTGGAGCAGCTGACCCGCGACCACCGGGTCCGTGCCGGCAATGAGCGCGATTATCTGAACCGGGCGATGGGCATCGAGCCGCGCCTGGAGGTCGACTACCAGGCGCTGCCCTTGCAGAGAGGCGATCTGTTTGTGATGACGACCGACGGGGTGCATGACTTCATCGATCAGAAGTCGTTAAAAAAGCGGCTGCTGGATGGCGGCGATCTGGACGGTCTGGCGCAGAGCCTGGTCGATCTGGCCGCGCAAAACCGGAGCGACGACAACCTGACCTGCCAAGTGCTTAGGATCGAGGCACTGCCGCTGCTGAAGGAAGACGAAATTCTGCGCCGCCAGAGCCAGTTGCCGTTTCCGCCGCCTTTGAGCCCCGGCATGATTCTGGACGGCTACCGGATCGAGGCGGAAATGCATGCGAGCAAGCGCACGCAGATTTACCGCGCGCTCGACACCGAAACCGGCATGCGGGTGATCCTGAAAACCCCGTCCGTACTGTATGACGACGACACCCATTACATCGAGCATTTTCTGCATGAAGAATGGGCCGGCAAGCGCATTCATAATGACCATGTGGTCAAAATACTCGGCTCCGACCGCGACAAAAGCTGCCTCTATTATGTGACCGAATATCTCGAAGGGCCGACCCTGGCCGAATGGATGCAGGCGAATCCGAAGCCCGAGATCCGGGAGGTCAGGAAAATCATCGAGCAGATCGCACTGGGCCTTCGGGCATTCCACCGGATGGAGATGCTGCATCAGGATTTGAAGCCCGAAAACATCGTATTCGACCCTAACGGCTCACTCAAGATCATCGATTTCGGCTCGGTCAAGATCGCCGGCATCGCCGAGATGACTCCGCTCGATCATGGCTCCCCCGAAAACATCCTCGGCACCTTGAACTATACCGCGCCCGAATACCATCTGGGCCTGCGCGGCTCGATCAAGTCCGATCTGTTCTCCTTGGGCGTGATCGCGTATCAAATGATCAACGGCGCGCTGCCGTTCGGCCGGGATATGCCGGAAAAACCGAACCGGGCGAATCTGGACAAACTCCGCTATGTGCCGAGCATTCATTGCAATCCGATGGTGCCGGTCTGGATCGACGGCGCGCTGAAAAAAGCGACCTCGATCCAGCCGGAGTTCCGCTACGACGATCTGCCCGAATTCCTTTACGACCTTTCCACACCGAATCCGAAGTTTTTGACCGCCGAGGAAGCCCTGCCGCTGATGCAGCGCAATCCCTTGCTGGTCTGGAAAATGCTGGCTCTTCTCCTCCTCGTCGCCAATCTGGTGACGCTGTATTTCCTGCTCAAGTCGAACTGACTCCTATCCCCGAGATAACAAGTCGTTTGTGGGAGCGACGCCCACGTCGCGACTTGCGACTTGTTTTCAATCGCGACGTGGGCGTCGCACCCACCGTAATGCCTTCTCACGGATGATTTTCGGTCTGTGCCGTCTCCGGCTTGGCCTGGATCGAGGCTTTACGCACTAAAGGTGATTGCCGTGCACTATTAAAGGGTGCCGGATGGCCGATTGGCGGATGAATGCACCATTGTCGTGCGATTTGTGCGCGGTATTCTTTAGCGGTTTTGACGGGTTTTGATAAAAATAATAATAAACAATGGGTTATATAAAATGGCCTGCATATTGCTTAGGTTGGGTACTGGGCGTTAATCTGTTGATTGAGGGTGTCATGAGTACAAAACAAACAATCGTTGTGATCGGCAACGGCATGGTCGGGCAGAATTTTTTGGCCAGCTTTGCCTCCAGCGGCAAACAAGCCGATTACAACATCGTGACTTTTTGCGAAGAACCGAGAGCGGCTTATGACCGGGTGCATCTCTCTTCGTTTTTCAGCGGCAAGACCGCCGACGATCTGTCCCTGGTCGAGGCCGGTTTCTTCGAGCAAAACGGCATCACCGTACATCTCGGCGACAAGGCCGCGAGCATCGATCGGGTCGCCAAAACAGTCAGTTCCGCCAAAGGCGTCACGATCGCCTATGACAAGCTGGTGCTGGCGACCGGATCCTATCCCTTCGTGCCGCCGGTGCCGGGGCATGAGCGCCCGCACTGTTTCGTCTATCGCACGATCGAGGATCTCGAAGCGATCACCGCTTCCGCGCAAGACGGCAAGGTCGGGGTCGTGATCGGCGGCGGCCTGTTGGGATTGGAAGCGGCCAAGGCGCTGACCGATTTGGGCCTCAAAACACATGTGGTCGAATTCGCGCCGCGGCTGATGGCGGTGCAGCTCGACGAGTCCGGCGGCGCGATGCTCAGGCAAAAAATCGAAGCGCTCGGCGTGGACGTGCATACCGGCAAGAACACCAGCGTGATCAAGGACGGCGACACTTGTCGCCATAAGATGTGTTTCGCGGACGGTAGCGAACTCGAAACCGACCTGATCCTGTTTTCGGCCGGCATCCGCCCGCGCGACGAACTGGCCCGCGCCTCGGGTCTTGACATGGGGCCGCGCGGCGGCATCGTGATCGACAACCAATGCAAGACCTCCGATCCGAATATCTATGCGATCGGCGAATGCGCGCTCTGGAACGGCATGATCTTCGGCCTGGTCGCGCCCGGCTATGCGATGGCGCGGACCGTGGCCGCCGACCTGATCGGCGGCGAGGGCAGTTTCACCGGCGCGGACATGAGCACCAAACTGAAGCTGATGGGCGTCGATGTCGCGAGCATCGGCGATGCGCATGCGAAAACGCCGGGCGCGATGGTTTATACCTATCAGAACGGCGCGACCGAAGTCTATAAACGCCTGGTGGTCAGCCAGGACAAGAAGCGCCTGCTCGGCGCGGTGCTGGTCGGCGATGCGTCCGGCTACGGCACCCTGCTGCAATACTGTCTGAACGGCATCGAACTGCCGGAAAATCCGGACGCGCTGATTCTGCCGAGCCGATCCGACGAATCGGTCGGTTTGGGTCCCGATGCATTGCCGATGTCCGCGACGATCTGCTCCTGTTATAACGTGACCAAGGGCGACATCTGCCAGTCTATCGACGGCGGCTGCACCACGATCGGAGGACTCAAAGCCGAGACGAAGGCCTCGACCGGCTGCGGCGGCTGCGCGGCGCTGCTCAAATCGGTATTGAACTCCGAACTTTCGAAGCACGGTTACGAGGTCAATACCGACATCTGCGAACACTTTCCCTACACACGCCAGGATCTGTACAACCTGGTGATGGTCAAGCAAATCACGACTTTCGACGAACTGCTCGAAAAATACGGCAAGGGCAGTGGCTGCGACATCTGCAAGCCGGCGGTCGGCTCGATCCTGGCCTCTTACTGGAACGATTACATCCTGAAAAACGATCACCTCGGCCTGCAGGACACCAACGATACCTTCCTGGCGAACATGCAGAAGGACGGCACTTATTCGGTCGTGCCGCGCATCACCGGCGGCGAGATCAAGCCGGACATGCTGATTGCACTCGGCCAGGTCGCGAAGAAATACATGCTGTATACCAAGATCACCGGCGGCCAGCGCGTCGATCTGTTCGGCGCGCGCGTCGAGCAGTTGCCGGCTATCTGGAAGGACCTGATCGACGCCGGCTTCGAATCCGGCCATGCCTACGGCAAGTCGCTGCGCACGGTCAAATCCTGCGTCGGCAGCACCTGGTGCCGCTTTGGCGTCGACGACAGCGTCGGCCTCGCGATCGAACTCGAAAACCGCTACAAGGGCCTGCGCTCGCCGCACAAGATCAAGTTTGCGGTCTCCGGCTGCACCCGCGAATGCGCGGAAGCGCAAGGCAAGGACGTCGGCGTGATCGCGACCGAAACCGGTTGGAACCTATACGTCTGCGGCAACGGCGGCATGAAGCCGCGGCACGCCGATCTGTTCGCGACCGGGCTCGACAAGGAAACCCTGATCAAATTGATCGACCGCTTCCTGATCTTTTATGTGCGCACCGCCGACCGCCTGCAGCGGACCTCGGTCTGGATGGAAAACATGGAAGGCGGCCTCGATTATCTGAAAGCGGTGGTCATCGACGACAAGCTCGGCGTGTGCGAACAACTCGAACAGCAGATGCAATACGTGATCGACACCTATCAATGCGAATGGAAGACCACGATCAACGACGAAGCGAGGCTCAAGCGCTTCCGCCATTTCATCAACAGCGATGCGCAGGACGACAACGTGCTGTTCGTCGAGGAGCGCGGCCAGTTTAGGCCGGCCGGTGAGGACGAGCGCAAACATTTCAAACTGATTTCTGAAACAGAACAAGAAACCATAACGGGAGAGGTGGAATGACCGAATGGATCGATGTGTGCGGCGCGGACGAGCTTCAGCCCAATTCGGGCGTCTGTGCGCTGGTAAATGGACAACAGGTGGCGATTTTTTTCATGCCGAAAGAACAGGCCGTGTTTGCGATCGGCAATTACGATCCGATCGGTCAGGCGAACGTGCTGTCGCGCGGCATGATCGGCGACATCAACGGCCAGATCGTGGTCGCCTCGCCCTTGTATAAACAGCATTTCAACCTGCAGACCGGAGTCTGCGTGGAGGATGCGGCGGTATCGGTGCCCGTGTACCCGATCCGGATTGAAAACGGCCGGGTCGCAGTCGGCATCGGAGACTAAAAGATGAAATATCAGTATTACATTGCCGACGTATTTACCCGGCAGGTCTTCAACGGCGCGCAAATCGCGGTGTTCCCGAATGCGGACGGCCTTGGCGACGTTGAGATGCAAAAAATCGCGAACGAGATGAATCTGTGGGAGACCGTTTTCGTCTTCCATCCCGGCGGCGACCTGCGCAAACTCAGGATGTTTTCGCCGAAGGCCGAAGTCGATTTCGCGGGGCATCCGATCATTGCGACCGCCTATGTGCTCGGGCTGTGCGGCGACATCAAGCTCGACGATCCGGTCACGCCGGTCGTGTTCGAACAGAATGCGGGACCGATCGAGGTGAACATCACCGCCGAGAACGGCAAGCCGATGTTCGTGCAGTTCACGAACAAGGTGTCCTCGATCATCGACCGCTTCGCGCCGACCGATGAGGAGCTGGCGACTGTGCTGTCGATCCCGCAGGCCGATCTCGATCACATCAAATATTCGGCGCGCCTGGTCGCCTGCGGCATGCCGTATCTGGTCGTGCCGGTCTGGAAATATGAAACGGTGCGCAAGGCGCGCTTCAATTACGCGGCCTGGAGCCGGTCCGCCGCGCCGCAGACCGCCGCGCAGGAAATCCTGCTGTTCGCGCCGAAAACGCCTTATTCCGATTCCGATTTCAACCTGCGCCTCTTGGGGCCGCACATCGGCCATGACGACGATCCGCCGGTCGGCGCGGCGGTACCGGCCTTCGCCTCCTACCTGTGTTCGTTCGAGCAGACGCGCAAGGGCACCCATACCTTCGCGGTGGACCGCGGCGACGAGAACTCGCGCCGCAGCGTGATCAACATCGAAATGGACCACAAGGGCAAGGCGCAATTGACCCTCCGGGTCGGCGGTAGCGCGGTGATTTTTGCAGAGGGTACGGTGTTTTTGCCGGATTGATGCGATTCATATCAAGCCAACAGAGTTGACGAATTATGCTATTTGGACGCAACCAAAAAAATCCAATCAAGATGGCCGACAAGGGCGTCGTGAAATGGACCTACACGACCTGCGGCTATTGTTCGACCGGCTGTTCGATCGAAGTCGGCAGCAATGCGGAAGGCAAGGCGGTCGCGACGCGCGGCGTCGGCGGCGCGGACGTGAACCGGGGCAAGCTGTGCCTGAAGGGGATCTTCGAATACCAGGTCTTCGAGGCGCAGGGGCGCGGCGAGCAACCCTTGCTGCGCGACGCGGTGCATGCGCCTTATCGAAAGGTCGGTTGGGATACCGCGCTGGACAAGATGGCTTCCGAGATCGAGCGCATTCAGGCGGCCTATGGCCGCGATGCTTTCGCGATCGTCTCGACCGGGCAATTGTTGACCGAGGAGTTTTACACGCTCGGCAAACTCGCGCGCGGGGTGATCGGCAGCAACAACTACGACGGCAACACGACCCTGTGCATGGCCTCGGCGGTGTCCGGCTACAAGCGTTCGTTCGGTTCGGACGGACCGCCCGGCTGCTACGAAGACTTCGAGCATACGCATTGCCTGATCGCCTGGGGCTCGAATCTACCCGAACAGCATCCGATCATCTACTGGCGGCTGAAAGAGGCGATGGAGAAGCGCAAGTTTCCGCTGATCGTGGTCGACCCCAGGGTCACGATGCTGGCGCAGTTCGCGGACATCCATCTGCCGATCACGCCGGGCACCGACGTGGTGCTGCAAAATGCGCTGATCCATGTGATCCTGGCCGAGGGCCTGGAAGACCGCGACTACATCAACGCGAATACGACCGGCTTCGAGGAACTGGCCCGGGAAGTGCAAAACTACGATCCGACCACCGCCTCGAAGCTCTGCGGCATCGATGAAGACACGATACGCACCGTCGCCCGCCTGTATGCGAATGCGCCGAGGGCGATGAGCATCTGGACGATGGGCATCAACCAGAGCACGCACGGCTCGGACGGCGTGGTCGGCATCAACAACCTGAACCTGGTCACCGGCAACATCGGCAAGCCCGGCGGCACCAGTTTGTCGATTACCGGCCAGTGCAATGCGATGGGCACGCGCGAATGGTCGTCCTGCTCCGGCCTGCCGGGCTACCGGGTGCTCGAAAAACCGGAGGAGCGCGAGGAGATCGCGAAGTTCTGGGGCATCGATCCGGAGTTCTTCCCGAAGCAGCGCGGACTCGCCGAAACCGACATTTTCCCGGCGATCGAGACCGGCCAGATCAAGGGCCTGTGGCTGGTCGCGACCAATCCGATGACCTCGATGCCGAACACCGCGCGCATCCGCAAGACGCTCGAAAAGCTCGAATGCCTCATCGTGCAGGACTCCTACGCCGATGTCGAAACGACGCAATACGCGCATATCTTTCTGCCGGCCGCGACCTGGGCCGAGAAGGAAGGCGTGTTCACGAACACCGAACGCCGGGTCAATCTGACCCGCCAGGTCAGAAAGCCCTATGGCGAGTCGAAGTCCGACCTGCAAATCTTCAACGAACTGGCGACGCGCTTCGAACAGGGCTGCAAGATCAAATTTCCTGAGAAACCGAGCGAGGTGTTCGAGGAAATGAAGCAGCTATCGAAAGGCCGTCTGCTCGACATTTCGGGCATGTCGCACGAATTGATCGAGGAGAAGCGAGGCATTCAATGGCCTTACAGCGAACAGCAGGCGCAGCAGGGTGTAGAGAAGGGCGATCAGCGCTTGTATACCGAGACCGCGACCTTCCGCTACAAGGACGGCAGGGCCAAGCTGATCCCTTTGCCGTTCGTGAACAACAACGAGGTGCCGGATGCCGAATACCCGTTCTGGCTCAATTCGGGCCGCCTGGTCGAACACTGGCACACGCGCACGAAGACCGGCAAGATCGGCAACAACAACAAGTTCAGCCCGATGCCGTTCATGGAAATGAATCCCGATGCGGCGGCCGAGATGAACATCCAGCACCAGACCTATGTCAGGGTCGTCTCGCGCCGCGGCGATGCGGTCGTGATGGTGATGCTGACCCAGCGCGTGCCGCGCAACATGGTGTTCATCCCGTTCCATTTCTTCGATTGCGTGAACCGCTTGACCTTGGGGCTGTTGGACCCGCATTCCAGGCAGCCGGCGTTCAAGCAGCAGGCGGTCCGGATCGAACCCATCGATCAGGAACTGGCCGCGCGGATCAACAAAGAATCGCGTGATTTTTAGATCGTTCCCCGCTATGAGTGGCGGTTAATTCGTAGGGTACGCACCGCGTACCTTTTAGATGCATCGGCTGCCGTGAAGTCTTCAAGGTACGCAATGCGTACCCTACCCATTTGCTTCACCTGCAAACCGACACAGGATAAATATATGTTTGAAGTACGCAACGACGAGCCCAAATACGCCTTTCTGAACAGTAAGAACATTCCGGACAAGAGCCGCTACGGCCAGAACATCGAACTGACCGAGCCCGGCAGCGAACTCAGAAACCAAAGCCTGAACATCAACAACGATCAGAATATCGGCTACAACCCGAACCGCTACAAACAGCACGGTTTCTATTTCAACGCGGACAACTGCATCGGCTGCCATGCCTGCGAATCGGCGTGCAGCGAGAAGAACGAGGTGCCGATCCATCTGGCTTACCGCTCGGTCGGCTTCGTCGAAGGCGGCACCTATCCCGATTATCACCGCATGAATATCTCGATGGCCTGCAACCATTGCGAGGACCCGGTCTGCCTGAAAGGCTGTCCGACGCGCGCCTACACCAAGTTCGCCGAATACGGCGCGGTGCTGCAAGACCCGGACATCTGCTTCGGCTGCGGATACTGCACCTGGGTCTGTCCTTACAACGCGCCGCAGCTCGACCCGGTCAAGGGCGAAGTGTCGAAATGCAATATGTGCGTCGACCGCCTCGAAGTGAACCTGAAACCGGCCTGCGTCGCGGCCTGCCTCGGCAACGCGCTCGATTTCGGCGTGATCGAAACGATACCGGAAGGCCGTGTGCAGGCTAAGGCCGAGATTCCGGGCTTTCCGACCACCGACATCACGCATCCGAATATCCGCTTCCAGCAGACCCGGACGACGCACCGCGAAATGACCCGCACCGATGCGATGCCGCTGAAGTATCACCGCGACGATCAGGAAGGCAAATTCAGGCCGGTCGTCGATGAGAAACAGGGCAAGGAGAAGCACTGGAATTTGAAGACACTGTTGACCAGCCACGAAAGCGCGCATGTGATTTTCACCTTGAGCACGCAGGCGACGGTCGGCGCGTTCCTGACGCTGGTCTTGAGCGGCTGGCTCGGCATCGATGCGCTGGCTGTGCTGCAAACCACCCCTGTGAAACTGCCGCTGACCGCTATGATGGTGCTGATCTCGACGATCGGCCTGTTCAAGCTGAACATGCACCTCGGCAAGCCGCACCGTTTCTACCGCGGCTTCAATAATCTCAAACTGTCGCCGGTCAGCCGCGAAATCGCCGGCGTGTCGCTGTTTTATACCGGGTTGTTGGGTTATGCGGCGCTGACTGGGTTCGACAATGGCTTGCTGCAATTTTTGGCGCAGGCCTCTGCCTTCGTCGCGGTTTTGGGCGGCGCGGCCGGCCTCTTTTATATGTACAAACTGTACCGGATTCCGGCGCGGCCGTTCTGGAACCATTGGCAGACCGGCTCCGCGTTCGCAGGCTCGATGCTGAGTCTCGGCGCCCTGATGGTCGCGGTCGCCAGCCTGTTCGCGCTGCCGTCGAGCGCGGCCGCCTTGCCGGTGTTGTTCGCGGTGATCGCTGCCGGCCTGGCGCTCGAAGGCGTAGGGCTGATCATTCACGCCCGCGACATGCAGGCATTAGGCAACGAAGGCGCGGCGTCTTATTATCGGCAAGTCACGCAGTACGGTCTTTCCTATCTGTTCAGGAATGCTTTGCTCGGTTTCAGCCTGCTGCTGGCTGGCTGGCTCGCAACGGCCGGGGCATCAGGCTTCAGCGCCATTGCCGGGCTAATGCTTTTGACGGTCACGATGTTGACCAGTAGCGCATTCGGCCGCTCGCTGTTCTTCGTGCTGGTGATTCCGACCACGATGCCCGGCGCGTTCTTCTGGAAAAATAGCGGCTTCGTCGAACATGCCCGCGACACCGGTTTGGCCGACAAGCCGCAGCACGGGGTCGCTTATGAACGGCATCATGAATTCAAGGTGAAGGAACTGATGCAGACGATCCGGGAGCATTCGCTCCAGGATATGATCGCGCATGTGAAGGGGATCGTTGGGAAATGACGGCGAGGCCGATTGCCGGATCAGGCTTCCGGCAATCGGTCAGACGCAGGGTTTATTGGACTTCCGCCATTTCGAGCGCGGTTTTCGCGGCCTCAGCAACATCTTCGTTTTTATCGTTGCTCAAGTCCTTGATTTTCTGCATCAACGCGGGGTCCTCAATCTCTGAAATCGATTCCAGGGCCAGCACCACGATGTCGGGCTTGTCGTTGCTCATCGCGGTCAGCAGCATTTGCTGGCGCTCCTTTTCATCTTCCCAACTGCTGATTTGACTGACCGCCTGTTCGCGGACGCTGTCTTCCGGGTCGTTCAGCGCATAGAGAATCGCTTCCTTGGCTTTCGGATCGGGGTATTCGCCCAGGGTCATCAGCGCGGCTTCGCGGTCTTGTTCGTCTGCGGATGAATAAAAATCGTTCAAGGCTTCCTGCAACGTTTCCATGTCGTCAGCATCGGTATCCGAAGCCGTGTCTGACGCCGGAATTCCAGGGGAGGACTCCGGGTTTTGTTGCAGCAGTTGGTTGATTGCGCCGGGTTGCGCTTCGGCTTGCGGCTTGGGCAATGGATTTTCGGTGGGGCTTTGAGCGGTTTCTGGTGGAGAAGATGATCCAAAAAGGCTTTCTTTGATTTCAGTTGCGTAGATGGCAAGCGTTATTGCCACGGCCAAAAATAGAATCGCGAGAACAAGCTTATATATTTTCACAGTATTTCAGTAGAATTTGTGCTAAAAATGGATGAGTCAAAAAGCATTTCTTTAGTTTTGCTTATATTGACATTCTTAACGAGCGGTACTATTTTATCCGATGTTAGCGGGTTCATCGATGTTGTTTTCGAGCAATACGTTGACGGCTAACTTTCAATGAAGAGGGGTGGTGCCCACTTAGGTTGGGCGTTTACTTGAATAAAAATAATTGTTGGGGAAAAGTATACATGAAACGTAAAGTAATCGGTTCAATGATCTTGGCGGGCTTAGGCTTCGCTTCCAGTCAGGCAATGGCTGTGGCTCCTGCTCCATGCAGTGATCCCGCTCTCGTGACCGCGGTGAGCAATCTTTATACCGCTGCAGATACTGTTGTTGATACAGCGAATGGTGGTCTCGGGTTCCCTATGTGGGTTACCGTGGTGGACAACACTGGCGTGGTCTGTTCCGTGGTGAATTCGGCCGGCACATCTGACGAAGAGGCTTTTAGTGGAGTAGCTTGGCTGGGCAGCCGCGTCATTTCTGCCCAAAAGGCCAATACCGCGAATGCGTTCAGTCATGATAAGTTTGCGTTATCCACCGCCAATCTGTTTAGCGCGGTACAGCCGTGGGGCAGCCTTTACGGCTTACAACACAGCAACCCGGTTGATCCGGCCGCGGCCTATTACTATGAGGGGGAGGCAAATTCCTGGGGTAGTGGGGCCACTGATCCGCTGGTAGGTAAGCGCATCGGAGGCGTCAATATTTTTGGGGGTGGCTTGGCTCTTTACACCAAGGTTGAGGGTAAGTCTGTTAAAGTCGGTGCGATTGGCGTCTCCGGCGATACTTCCTGTACCGACCATGTGGTCGCTTGGAAAGTTCGCCAAGCACTTGGACTGGATAAGGTTCCAGCCGGCGTCGCCGGCAATGGAAAAACTGATGCGATGATCCAGGATGTCGTGGGCTCGAACGGCAATTTCCGCAGCAAGAGCGGCTTTGGCCATGTTACATGCGTTAACAACCCCACCGATGCTAACGATGGCGGGGCGATAGAGGGCAACAAGAAAAAATAAAGCTAAACGACCAGCATCAGAGAAGGCCTTCCTCGCAAGAGGGAGGCCTTTTTTATTGATAGCTGAGGAGTCAGCATGGCCAGAATCGATCGATTGACCGTCTCGAACTGGCTTGATTTGAGCACTAGCGGTCAGGAGAAGATATGAAATTGATATTACAAATTGCCTTCGGCGTATTTCTGGGCAGTTTGGCTTCACACTTTACCTTTGATGCCTGGCGTACGCATCAGGAAAATATTGCAAAAGAGGCTGAGGAGAAGCTTTTAGCCGAAGAGAAGGCGCGCGAGGAGCAGGCTGAAAAAGTCCGGGAGCTGTTTATGCAGAACCTGCAAGGGAAAAAATCTGGCGCTGCAGCTATTCCGCCAGGGTTCGTGCCGGATGATGCGCAAGAACAAGCGCCGCAATTTCCCGGGCAGTAGTAACAATGGGGATGGGGTCGCTAATCCTGCATTGGATTTGATCAGTTGGGTCAACGCGAGATCCGTCGTTAACCCAACTTCCGCTATAATTTAACCGCCAACCTGCGCGATCCAGTCGTTCAGGTTGTAATAATTCGTGATCCGCGCGACCTTGTTGTCGCGGATATCAAAAAATGCGCCGGCCGGCAGGCGGTATTTCTGGCCGTTCGCGGCGGGCAGGCCTTCGTCGGATTGCAGATATTCGCCGAGCACCACAAATTCGGCCGCGGCGCGTTTGCCGTCTTCGCTTGCCATGATCACCATATCGACCAGTTGTTCCTTGTAGTTGTGGTTCATGCAGGCCATGAACTGCTTGAACGCATCCTTGCCGATCTCGCGCTTGCCCTGGTTGATGTCGTGAATCACGTCATCGGTCAACAGGTTCAAAAAAGTATCCATATCGCCGGCGTTGAAAGCGGCATAATAATTTTGAATCAGCTTGATGCTCTCTTGGTTCATAATGATTCTCTGGTGAAAAAAATAAAAGCCTGTTATTTTACCGCGAATGAGCCGTTTTTACCTTGTGAAATTTGACGATTTCCTGACCGCAGGCACGTCTATGGCAACGGAGATTGATGATGTGCGGACGCTTTAATATGCTGGCAACGCCCGAACAATTGATCGAAACCTTCGGTCTGGAATCGGTGCCGGGCTATAAGATCAGCTACAACATCGCGCCAGGGCAAAAAATTCTCGGCATTGTGCAGCCGGATCGGAACGGCCTTAGCGCGGTCAGCCTCGATTGGGGGCTGGTGCCTTCCTGGGCCAAGGACAGCAAAATCGGGCATTCGCTGATCAATGCGCGGGCCGAAACGCTCGGCGAAAAGCCGTCGTTCAAGGCGGCTTATCACAAGCGGCGCTGCCTGATTCCGGCGACCGGTTTCTATGAATGGCAAAAGACCGAAAACGGCAAGCAGGCCTACCATATCTGCCGGGAAGACCACCGGTTGTTCGCCTTTGCGGGCTTGTGGGAGCATTGGGAGCATGGCGCCGACACGCTGTATTCCTGCACGATCATCACGACCGCCGCGAATGCATTGGGGCAGACTATTCATGACCGGATGCCGGTGATTATCGATGCCGAAAATTACCGCTTCTGGCTGGATCCGCGGCAGTCGCAGCAGAGTCTGGATCAGCTCCTGGCGCATTCTGCTTATGACGGGATGCGCCTGTATCCGGTCAGCGACCGGGTCAATAATCCGCGCCATGATGATCAACATTGTTTAGAGTAAAGAAGCGGCTAAGCTCCGTTGTTGTCTTGGCGCGGCAGGAGAACTTTTTCAGGAAGGCAAGGACAAATAAGGAGCGCCCGCGCATTGAACAGTCGGGGGCTAACATGCATCACGATCATCGCATCAGGGTCCTAGGGATCATCACCTTGGCCTCGATTATCGCGGTCTTCAATTTTGCTCCGATTCCTCAGGACCCGGCCTATCATCGCTTCGCGGATCAGCGTCTGATCGCCGGGCTGCCGAATTTTTACAATGTGATTTCGAATATTCCGTATCTGTTGATCGGGTGGATTGGCATGCGGCTGCTTGTTATGCAGATGCCGACGGGAGGCTTAGCCGATTTGCGCTGGATCTATTTCACTTTTTTTTCGGCGTGTTTCTGACCGGAATCGGCTCTTCCTATTATCATCTGCATCCGGACAATCGGACACTGGTCTGGGACAGATTGCCGATGATTCTGACCCCGGTGATCCTGTGGCTGTTCAAGTCCGGCCCGGACGGAAACCTTTTCTACTGGGGTGTGATCGCGGCCTATGCACTATCGAAGGCCGCGGAGTATTTTGATGCGGGACTGTATGACTTATTCGGCGCGGTCAGCGGGCATACGCTGAAGCATTCGATCGGGGCCGTAGCACCCTACCTTTTCTATCGGGCGCTACGGCAAAAAGAAAAGATTATTCGAGCAGCTTGAAAAAACTTTTCGGCGCGCCGCAGATCGGGCATTCCCAGTCGTCCGGAATGTCTTCCCAGCGGGTGCCGGGCGCGATGCCGCTGTCCGGGTCCCCTTTGGCTTCGTCGTAAATGTGCTCGCATTCTTTGCAATGGTATTTCTTGTAATCCGCCATGTTTGCCTCTCGCGTGTTGTTGAAAGTTGTCTCTGTTAACCCAGTTTGATCAGCCGGCCTTCGGCGGCCGACTGCATCGCGGCCTCGAGAATCCGGCAGTTATCCTTTGCGTCATCCAGCGACAGCGCGGGTTCCCGGCCGTTTAATACGCAATCGCTGAAATGTTCGATTTCGAGACGGAAATGATTCGCCGGCGGCAGTCTTTCTTCGCACTGGCGGCCGTCTTCGGTCCACCAGGAAATGATCGGGATGTCGCCCGGCAATTGCCAGACCGTGTGGCATTTGATGCCGCCTTTGCTGCCGATCACCTCGTATTCGGAGCGGCGCGCGCGTTCGAAACTGAAGTCGAATTGCGCAAAGCGGCCGCGGCCGAAATCGATCACGCCGCTGCTCGAAATATCGGCGCCGCTGCCGACATAACTCGAAACGGCCGATACCGCGACCGGCGCGTCCTCGAAAAACATCCGCGCCGAATGCACCGCGTAACAGCCGATGTCCCACAAGGCGCCGCCGCCGTTTTCGATCGGCTGTTCGAGCCGGTATCTGCGTGCCGGACGCATCATGAACGAATAGGTCGCCCTGACCGAGCGGACTTCACCGAACAGGCCCGAATTGACCAGTTCCTGCACGCGGGCATGTTGGGGATGAAAGCGGTACATGAAGCCTTCCATCACGGTGACCCCATGTTGCTGCGCGGCGGTTTCTATCGTGCTGATATCGTCTACGGTCAAGGCCATCGGCTTCTCGCAGAGCACATGTTTGCCGGCTTCGATCGCGCGCAGCGCCCAGTGGGCATGCTCGTGATTGGCCATCGGCAAATACACCGCATCGACTTCGGCGTCGTTCAACAGGTCTTCAAGATCGACATAGGCGCGGGCCCGGGTTTGATCCGGGCCGTATTTGGCCAGCGTTTCGGCCGCAGCTCCTGGCCGGCGGCTCGCTATCGCAACGAGTTCCGCGTTTTCCGCTTCGACGATCGCCGGCAGCAGGCGCTCGTTGATGCGCGCCGCGCCAAGAATGCCCCAGCGTAGTTTGGTTCTGATAGTCATCGTTGTTCTCTTATTCGAGGTTGGCGTGCCGGTATCTCATCACTTCTTCGGCGATGCCTTTTTCGTGGATCAGATGCGATACCAGGGCTTCGAGGAAAGACAGGGTCGATAATTCGAACACCGTACCCATCGGCATGCCGACGACCTTAACATACTGGTCCGATGCGCCGACCTGGATCACCTCGTCGGCCATTTCGCCGATCGTCGAGCCTCCCTTGGCGGAGATCAGACAGATTTGCGCGCCGACTTCGCGGGCTTTCTTCGTGAACGCGATCAATTGCTCGGTTTCGCCTGAGCCGGAAATGATAATCAACAGATCGCCTTTTTTGATGCTCGGGGTCACGATTTCGCCGACCACGCTGACATCGTAGCCGCTGTGCATCAGCCGCATCGCGAAGAAGCGGCAGACCAGGCCGGAACGTCCAGCGCCCGATACATAGACGCGCTTGGCGTTGTCGAGCATGTGGGTCAGCTTGACCGGCAGGTTGTCGTCGGTGGCTTCCAGGATCGATTTGATTTTGTTGAGGATCAGCGTTTGATGCGGCGAGCCGATGGTGCCGTCCACGAGCTGACGGATCTGTTTGGCGGCCGTCGCCGGGCAGGGGGCGCCGTAAATCGCCGCGCCGACCACGATGATGTCCGCGCCGGCCTTGACGACTTGATCAATGGTGGCAGGCTTGATGCCGCCTGCGACCGAAATTCTGACATCCAGGCCGAGGTCGGCGATCTCTTGCAGGTCCCCGAACGGCGTTTGGCCGGCGGCTTGCGCGTCGAGACCGGTATGCACGCCGATGATCTGCGCGCCGAGTTCTGCCGCGGCGCGCGCGCAGGCGGCTTTATCGGGCACATTGATCAGGTCGAGCTGCACTTCGGCATTGTGCGCCCTGGCCGCCTTGATCACGCCGCCGATCGTCGCGAGTCCGGATACGCCGAGCACGGTGCAAATGTCCGCGCCTGCCGCATAAAAAGGCGTCGCTTCGTATTCGCCGGCGTCCATCGTCTTCAGGTCGACCAGGATCAGTTTGTTCGGAAATTTTTCCCGCAACGTTCTGACCAGTTCGACGCCGTTGTGTTTGATGCAGGGCGTGCCGATCTCGAAAATATCGACATAAGGCGCCGTTTGTTCGGCGAGGCTGAGGGTTTGGTCGAAATCCAGAGAATCCAGTGCCAATTGTATTAATGGTTTTGCCATTGTGCGCTCCCAATCGTTATTGTTATTGTCATGATGTGTATCAACGACCAACTCTAAATCAGGATGCGGGTGGATGTCAATTGCCCGCCGGCGTTGGCCAAAATGTCTGCGCACTTTAATGGCGGCGTTTTTTGCATCGGGTCGCGGCGCCTTCGGCAAGCGCGTGAAATCGTGAAGAAAAGCATCAAGCCGTCGGCTGCACGGTAAAGCCGGTCAGCCAGGCTATCTGGCGGTCCGGCCTAATCTGATCAACCAATCCACCAGCGGCTTTAATTCAGCGGGCAGCGCGTGCTCCGCGGCGGTGACGCTATGCTTTTTACCGTCCTCTTCGATGATGATTTGATATTCAAAGCGGTCGGGTTGGGGTTTTGAGGGGATCAACGCCGGCAATTCAAAAAAATGCGCCGTTTCGATCATTTGTTGCAGCGCGGTGATTTCGGATGCCGAAAGGCTGGCGGCATCGATCGACTTGATCAACGGGATGCCGGCAAAGCCGCCTGTTCTTTGAAGGGTCACATGCATGATTTTATCTTCCATAGTGATCGGCTTGGCTTGAAGAGTACACGCCACGGCGCCGGTGCAGAGCAGGCAGAGGGTCAAGGCGCGCAGGGCGATGTGCCGGCGCAAGGATGCGAAGATCAGCATCGGATTTCCGGACGGGGCGGGCCCCGTCCGTAGCGGCTGAACCTTAAATGACCCCCACAGCCCGCCAGGCCACGCGCACCGCCGTTTGTTCGGCGCTGTTTTGTCCGTAGAGATCGCCCGCCACCCGGATCGTGGCGCCGGCGGCGCCGCTGAAGGTCGAGCGGGAACGCAGCACGTCCCTGAGCGCGATATACCAGATTTTGCCGGCTTTTTCCCAGGCATGGCCGCCGATCGCGATGGCCGCCAGATAAAACGCATGGTTCGGAATGCCCGAATTGATATGCACGCCGCCGTTGTCCTGGCGTCCGCGAAAACGCTTCGCGTAATGCGAGGGCTGCGGATCTTTGCCGAGCATGGCGTCATCATAAGCGGTCCCCGGCGCTTTCAGCGAACGCAGTCCCTGACCGTTCACGCCCGGCGCGAACAGGCCCGCGCCGATCAGCCAGTCGGCCTGATCGGCGGTTTGATTCAACGTCCGTTGCTTGACCAGGCTGCCGAACACATCCGCGAACGACTCGTTCAAGGCCCCCGATTCATTCAGATACTGCAATCCGGCTTCAAACTGCACGACGCCGTGCGTCAATTCATGGCCGATAACGTCGATCGCAATCGTAAAGCGGTTGAACAGCCGGCCGTCGCCGTCTCCGTAAACCATTTGGTTGCCGTTCCAGAAGGCGTTGTCGTACTGCACATCGTAGTGTACGGTCGAATCGATTCGCAGGCCTCGGTCATCGACCGAATTGCGTTCGTAAATCTGGCTGAATAAATCATAGGTCCCGCCGGCGCCGTCATAGGCCTCGTTGACCGCGATGTCCCGCTTGGCCCGTCCGCCCTCTCCGCGCACCAGGCGGCCGGGCAGCGTTACGCCTTGCTTCGCATCATAAACGGTGCGCCGTTTCTCTCCGGTCGAAACCGCAAGCGCCGGCATGCTGCCCATGATGCCCCGGATGCCCCGGAACTGTTCGGTCATTCGCATCGTTTCCATGGTCAAGTCGCGCATGGCTTCATCGCCGTGCTTGAGGATGTGGTCGGTCATATGCGGCGGGATGATCGTGCAAAACGCGCAAGCGTGCGATCCGGATTGGCGAGCGTGTCTTGAGCCTTGTGAAGCATTGTGTTTGATTGCCATGACCCCCCCCTTGACGGTTAATGAAAAAATCAACTGAGACTTTTGGGGTTTATAACGCGATGGCTTAGCGTTGTCAATCGTTGAGCGCGTTCGGGTGACGCGAACCGCGGCAGGCGATTGCAATGCAACGCCGGAAGATCGTTTTCGGTGATAAAGCCGCACGGCGGCTTCCAGCTTTTAAACTGAGTGGGTGACGGGCAAAAGGCTGTGCTTGAGCCCCGCAAACAGGGATTCGGCAAGCCTGTCGATCCGCTCCGATCTTATGCCTTGAAGCATTCTATGCCAGGGGTGGCGGCGCTCTGCGCCGGAGCGACGAGGGGGCGTCCGGGAACCCAATCCCAACCGGCCGCCAGTTCAATTGAAGATCGTTTCGAACGAATAGCCGTTCACATGCAGGATCTCTTTTAAGCGTTTCAATCCGTCCATCTGAATCTGCCGCACACGCTCGCGGGTCACGCTCAATTCCAGTGCGACCTGTTCGAGTGTTTCGGCCTCATAGCCGCAGAGCCCATAGCGCCGGCAGATCACTTCGCGCTGCTTTTCCGGCAATTGATAGACCCAGCCGGAAACGCTCTGGCGGATGCCGTCTTCCTGGATGCGGTCGGCGGCCGACGGGCTGTCTTCATCCGAAATCGTCTCGACCATCGGCTTATCGACATCCTTGCTGCACGGCACATCGATCGAGGTAACACGTTCGTTCAATTTGAGCATCTTCTCGACCTTATAGGCCGGTTTATCCATAAATTGCGCAATTTCCTCGGCGCTCGGATCGTGATCGAGCGTCTGTTGCAGATGGCGCTGCGCCTTCAGATACGTGTTCATTTCCTTTACGATATGAATCGGCAGACGGATCGTGCGGGTCTGATTCATGATCGCGCGTTCGATCGTTTGCCGTATCCACCAGGTCGCATAGGTCGAAAAACGGAAGCCGCGGTCCGGATCGAACTTTTCGACCGCGCGAATCAAGCCGAGATTGCCTTCCTCGATCAAATCGAGCAGCGGCAGTCCCCGGTTGAGATAACGGCGGGAAATCTTCACGACCAGGCGCAGATTGCTTTCGATCATGACCTTGCGGGCCTCGGGGTCGCCGCGTAAGGCTTTGGCGCCGTATAGTTTTTCCTGGTCGGCCGATAAGAGTTTCGAGCGGCCGAGATCGTTCAGATAGACGCGAGTCGCGTCGAAATTGTCATCGCGGGCTTTGAGCGTCTGGACTTCACTTTCGATGTCTATCTCGTCGATCACATCGTCCGCTTCCTCGAACTCTTCCGCTAAAAACAGCTCCTCATCCTCTGCATCTTCAAACGGTGGGCCGATGTCATCATCAGCGGGCTCTACTATCTCTTTTTTCATCTTATTCCCCCTGACGCTTCGCTTGATCATTCAACAGTATCGTCATAGCTTCGGTAATAATGTAAGCGGATTGACCGACTTACCCTGTTTGCGAATTTCAAAATGCAGCATGGCTTTTTGCGCGGCGCCCGCGCCAACCGTGGCGATCCCTTGTCCCTTCTCGACAACGTCGCCCTCCTTGGCCAATAAGGCGCTGTTATTCGCATAAGCGGTCAAATACTGACTATTATGCTTTATGATAAGCAGATTACCATATCCGATCAATCCCTGTCCGCTATAGACGACCTTTCCGGCCTCGGCGGCCCGTACCGTTTGCCCTTTTTTGCCGGCGATGCGGATGCCTTTTTTGCCGGTCTGGGTATAGCTCTTCAAAATGTTGCCGGCCAACGGCCAGCCGAAGTTCAAATCGGCATGATCATTTTTCGCAAGGGTTCGGCTTGGCTTTTTTTCGTGTGCCGTGGCTTTCCGAGCCGGTTTTTCCGGCTCGGTCTTTGGCATTATACTTTTTTTGGCCGTTAGCGCAGAAGCAATTGTTTTGGGCTTGCGCTTGGCTTCATTCCTCTCGGCCGGCATGACGGGATCAGGCTTGGCTGCCGGCGCTTCCCGTTTCACCGGGATCGATGCCTTTGGGTAAGGATGGGGCGGCGCAGGCGGCGTTTTCTGCTGGCGCTGCTGTGGTGGAACATAGCCGCTCGTCACCGGCGGCGGATAGGAATCATCTGGATAGGGCTCATCCGGATAGGCATCGTTGATATGTTGATGGCCGGACAGTACCGGCGCTAAATCCACGCGTTCGGTACAGCCGGCCGTGATCGCAGCCAAAACCGCAACCGACATCAACACGGCGCTTCGACAAACATTTGGCATGGCACTTATCTTTCTAATAGTGTCTTTTTGGCCAGATTGATTTTTGCGGCCAGATAATCGGAGCCGCCCCGGTCCGGATGAATTTTTTGCATCAGCCGGCGATGTGCCTCGATGACTTCCTTGTCGCTTGCGCCTATTTTCAATCCCAAAATCTCGTAAGCTTCCTCCGCGGTCATTTTGCCGGACGTATGCCGGGTTTCCTGTTGCTGAGATTGCCCCCGCTGCGAGCGTTGCCAGGCCATCCAGATTTGATGCAGATAGGGCGCATTTTGCAGCAAGGACGGCAGCAATCTGAGCAAAAACGCCGCCGCCAGGCCGAGCAAGGCAAACAGTCCGCCGAGCCAGCTGGTCATGCCCATATACCCCAGCACCACGAGGCCGCCGGCGAGCATCAGGTAACGCAGAAAACGGGCCTTTACGGCGGAAGGCGCTTTTTGTACTTTATGCAAGGCAAAAAAAACAAGCAAAATCAGCAGTAGAACAAACACAATGCGAATCAAGGTTGACTCCGGGGATCACTCAGGTTTGGCGCACACAATCAAAAACACGTCGGACGACCGACCGGCGTGATGGCAGGCGATGATAACAGCCATGCCGCCGTTATCGTAGTGCCGGCGTAAATAATACCTTAGAATAGCCTGATTATTGACTCCGATCCAATCACGCTAACACCATGCAACATGCACAAAAGCCGATCCTCGGTTTTGCCGCCGCCAGCGGCACCGGCAAGACCACCTTACTGACGCAATTGATTCCTTTGCTGAAACAACGCGGTCTGCGGGTCGGCCTGATCAAGCACAGTCATCATAGCTTCGACATCGACCATCCCGGCAAGGACAGTTATCGCCTGCGCATGGCCGGCGCCTCGCCGGTGATGCTGGTTTCCAAATACCGTTATGCGATCATCAACGAATTCGAAACGCCCGAGGAACCGAGCCTGGACCGGCAGCTTAAAATTCTGGATCAATCCGGCCTGGATCTGATTCTGGTCGAAGGCTTCAAGGCCGAAAAATTTCCGAAGATCGAATTGCACCGGCCGTCGCTGCAAAGGCCGCTGCTGTTTCCTGATGACCCGGATATCATCGCGATCGCGAGCGACAGCCCGGTCGAAGCGCCGGAATCTCTGGTCAAGCTCGATCTGAACCGCGCCGACCTGATCGCCCGCTTCATCCTGGAGCATTACCGGGAGTTCAAATGACCGATCCGTGCAGCCGCGAGGCCCTGCTTTCGATCGAGGCCGCGCGCGCGCGGATCGCGGCCGCGATACAGCCGGTTTCCGGCAGCGACAGAGTGACGCTGCAACACGCGCTCGGACGCGTATTGGCCGACCCGGTGCGCTCGCCGCTCAACATTCCGCGCGACAGAAACGCCGCGGTCGACGGCTATGCCTTCAGCAGCCGGGACATCGACGTAAGGCAGCCCTTCCATCTGCGTCTGGCGGGTGTTTCCTGGGCCGGCAAGCCGTTCCTGGGCCAGTTGAGCGCGGGCGAATGCGTCCGGATATTTACCGGCGCGGTCGTGCCCAATGAGGCCGATTCGGTCGTGATGCAGGAATTCGTGAGCGTTGACGGCGACCACATCGAGTTTCCGGCCGCGGTGCCGGCGCGCCGTTTTGTACGCGAAATCGGCGAAGATGTCAAACGCGGCGAGCTATTGTGCCGCGCCGGCAAAAAACTCGGCGCGATCGAACTCGGCCTCTTCGCCTCGGCCGGCATTTATGATGTCGCGGTCAAAAGGCCGGTCACTATCGCTTATTTTTCGACCGGCGACGAACTGACCGGCATCGGCCAGCCCCTGGCGCCCGGCAAGATTCATGACAGCAACCGCTACATTCTCGGCGGCCTGTTGGCCGATCCCGGCTACCGCGCCTCTGACCTGGGCGTGATCGGCGACGATAGGCAGCAGCTCGAAGACGCGTTGAGCCAGGCGGCCCTGAATCATGACGTGGTCATCACGACCGGCGGCGCCTCGGTCGGCGAGGCCGATTTCATTCAGCAGGTGCTCGAACGTCTCGGCGAAGTGCATTTATGGAAGATCGCGATGAAACCCGGCAAACCGCTCGCCTTCGGCAGAATCGGCAACGCCTGGTTCTTCGGCCTGCCCGGCAATCCGGTCGCTGTCGCGGTAACTTTTCAGCAAATCGTCGAGCCGGCGCTCAGGCGGCTGGTCGGCTTAACGCCGGCAAACCCGCTGCGCATCAAGGCTACCTTGACGACCCCGCTCAAAAAGGAAAGGGGCCGCCTCGAATTTCAGCGCGGTATCCTGACCCAGGACGCGGACGGCGAATTTTTTGCCGCCTCCGCCGGCGGCCAGGGCTCGCACATGCTGGGCGCGATGTCCGCGAGCAACTGCTACATCATCCTGCCGGCCGACAGCGGCGGCGTTCCGGCAGGCGAGCCGGTTTGGGTCGAGCCTTTCCGGACGGCGCTATGACAAAAACGGCTGGCGGCGCGGCCTGGCTTATCCACAATTATTGTGGATAACTTTGTGGAAAAGCTCTCGATAACCGCTCGCGAAGCCGAGGAATCCTGCCCTGTCATCAAATTGTAAAAATTTTATACAAAATAAATTAGTTGTTTAATATCAGTAGCTTGTATAGATAAATCGGATGTTGGCGGAGCCTTGGGCCTGCCTAAATCAGAACGGATGACAAGCGCTCGACTGTGTGCATAACATAGACAAAAACCGCAAATCCAATCCCATTGGATGCCATTTTAATAACAATCAGATCAACGGATTAGCGCATGCTCGTTTTCATTCTGCTCAGTCTTACCCTTGGCTATCTCGTACAGACAGGGCATCCCTTGACAAGCCTGTTGGTGGGGGAGTTTTTTCTCTATCTTGGCATCGGCGGCGCCTTGCTGGCGATCGCCGGTTCGCTGGTCAAAAAAGGACATTTCAGGCTCTGGTTCGACCTGTTTGCTTCGAGCGCGTTACTGGTTTGGTTCGCCTATTGGAAAACGCAGTTCAACGATGACTCGCCGATGTTTTTTTTCTTTCCGGTGTATTTTGCCGCCATGAGCGCATTCATCTCGCTCGCTTTCATCGGCCCATCCGAACGCCTCGATCCGGAGTCCCTCCGCTACATGCGCCTGCTTGCAGAGCACAAAGGCTTGCAGCCCTGGATCATCATGCTGGGTACGCTCGGGAGTTTACAATTGCTGGATCATTATCTGGTTTTTCCGGTACTGATCACGCTGTTGCTGCTGCGCTTTGCGCTGGATTCTTGTGTCGAGCTGAATAACCGGAGGAATGCGTGAGCCGGAAAAAATTAACCGTCTCCCATCGCCCCCTTGTCGCCAAAGACACTGAGGGCGACAGAACCCTGATCGTATTTGACACCCTGCTTCGGCAATAAAAAACCGCCTTTGCTGTTACCAAGAGGCGGTTTGTTTTAAGACGCTCAGTCGGAAGCGCTTGCCGCTGCTTTCGAGCGGATTATCCGTTAGTGAATATGCACCTCACGCGACTTATAAGTATCGCTTCTTTGCAGAACATAATCATTCTTTTTTATGCCATCGGCATTCAGCTGAATCAGCGTTCCTTCGTCTTCAATATGATAACTCCGTGTGCTTGTCCCTCCGTTTTTTGGCGTTAACACCACGGTACGCTTTTCTTCATTCCAGTCATATTTGCCTCTTTCATAATACTCCCGCGATGACGCTTTGGCGGGCTGAGTCACCAACAGATAATTGTGCTTTTGTTGTAAAGACAGCGTCGTTTTAACCCCGTCGCAATCGTTGCAGGGGAGATAGCCGTAGAAAACGCCATGAAACTCCAGGCTTTTATCGGCAGGGTTTTGATGTGCTGAGTGATCTATGCCCGGCTGGGTCTTTGCACGCGCTCTGGCGAAACCTTCTTGGGCTTCGAAGTCCGATGCGGCCATGGCAGGAATGGCGGAAAGCAGACCGCTAAAAAGAAACAAAGCCAGATTGTGTTTTAATTGTTTTTTTAATGCTCGCATGATGACTTTCCAGAAAAGTAATGAGGGGGCTAATGGAAACGGAGTGGGAAATTTACCAGATTTACCCAAAATGAGCTTCTAAATTCGTCAGCACGTCGGCCCTGGAAGCGCCTTTGTGCGGAACTTGCCGTCGTTGATGACTGAGGCGGCGCGAGGAGAGGGCGCATTCAAGTCTTTGCAAGCATCGCGCACCTTTCAAAATCTCGGCTTGTGCTGAAACTGAAAAGGGTGCGCGGTGTGTAACCGGCAGGAAGTGATTTTTTCTACGCGGATTTGCTTCTTTTCTTGATTGTTTTTCGAGCGACCGAAGACTTCGCGGTTTTCTTGGCGACTCGAGTCACCCCGCCGCGCTTGTTTTTGGCGACCATAACGCTGCGCTTCGCGCTTCGCTTGCTGATTATCTTCTTGCCGGTTTTGGTTTTGCCGGCTGCGAGGCGGTGATAGCCGGAGGCGGCGCGGGTTCGCTGGTGAGCACGGTAATGCTTGGCGGCGGGCCGATGATAACTCGCCGGCTGGATATTGTCATTGCCATTGCCGGAAGCGACCGTAATGCCTTTGCGATTGCCGCAACCGAGCTGATAAGGTGGCTCGCCGCCCATGCTGGCGGTCAATGTGTCGATGTTGCGATACGAGCCGTCGCCATAGCGGTTGGAAAAGCCCCCATCCATCATGTTCATCATCAGCTGGTAGCGTTCCGCGCTGGTCATGCCGCCCATCACAACGCCGATCAAGCGCTTGCCGTTCTGTGATGCCGAGCTCATCAGGTTGAAGCCGGAGCCGCAGGTGAAGCCGGTTTTCATGCCTTCCGCGCCGGGGTAGCGGGCGGTGAACTTGTTGATGCCGCGCAGTTCGCGTCCTTTGAAGGAAAAACCGTGGCTGGCAAAATAAGGGTAATAGTTTGGAAAATTCTTCATGATTTTCCAGGCCAGCACGGCCAAATCGCGCGGGGTGGTGACCTGCAAATTGTTCGGCAAACCGGTCGCGTTCATGAAACGGGAATTATACATGCCCAACTGGTGCGCCTTGGCGGTCATCTGCGATGCGAATGCTTCCTCGCTGCCGCCCAGATGTTCGCCCAGCACGACCGCCGCATCGTTCGCCGAGCGGGTAATCACGGCCAGAATCCCCTCTTCGACGGTCAGGGTTTCGCCCGCACGGAGGCCCAGCTTGCTTTGCGGCTGCCGGGATGCATGATGGGACGCGGTCATCCTATCGTGCAGACCGATCTGCCCTCGGCTTAACGCCTCGAAGGTCATGTATAGCGTCATCACCTTGGTTAGCGACGCCGGATACCAGGGGTGCGTCGCATCGATTTCATGCAGCACATTGCCGTTTTCGGCGTCGATCATGATCGCGGCATAGCGCGCATGGGCGGAGCCGGCCAGCAGAAATGCCCCTAACGCCAGTAGTACAACAACAAACGACTTTACTTTACTCATTGAAAAATCTCAAAAAAATCTGACCGACTCAAACAGGGTGGGGGCATGGGACGCGCGGAACGGAGTAAGGCGAATCGCTCGGCGCGTTGCCGTGAGGTCAACGCGGGCCAAGCGGCATACCATGAAAACTGTGTGGCAACGGGACGAATAACCCGTTAGCATAACAGTAAATTCCGTAAATTTTCCTTAAGCTGTACCCATGGCTATTATTTTAGCAAAGTACGGAAAAGGGGAGGAATCTATTTAGGATCAGCTAATACTTGCCCCAGAGTCGCTCGGTTAAACCGTTCAGGGGTCGGCATTCTCACCGTGAACGGATTAACGAGATGGATTGAAGTTTTTCTTTCGAGTTTGCTGTTGGCAGTGCTCAGTGCCGCTTGTTTTTTTGGGGCTGGGCAGTCAAATCGGTCAGACATTCATGCGGCGGTTCGCCGGAACAGATGCCCCAGGAGCCTCCGAACTGGCCTTCGTGGCTGGATTTCCAGTTTTCCGAAATGGCTTCGAAGACAACGCCGGACCATTGCTTTTCGGCCAGTTTTTTCAGCGTCGAACGGATCACCAGAGCCTGATTTTTGCGGCTGGCGATGCCGCAATGCTCGCCGGTATGTACATTGGTTTCGGCCGCGCCTTCGGGCGCATAGGGCCAGCCGAATTCGGTCACGATCACGTCCTTGCCGGGGTAGGCGCGCCGGACATCTTCGATTCTCGCCAGATGAAAATCGGCCGCCTTCTCGGCCGGGGTGCAGGGAAACAGGTCGGCATACATGTTCTCCCACCAGGGAAATATATTGATGCCGATCCAGTCGACCGAGTTTGCAAAAACGGTCTGCTGGCAAGGCGTGGCGCGGTTGCACCATTCCCACCAGGTATCGATCGTGGTGACCGGCTGCGCGATCTTCGCCTCGCGCATCGCGTTGATGCAGCGGGTTATTTCGCTATCCAGCGCGTTGCCGTGGCGGGTGCGGACTTCCGAACCGCAGCTGAGCTTGACGATCGTTTTCGGATAGGTTCTGGCGAGGGCGATGCCTTTCGAGATCGAGGCGGAATTGACCTCGATGTCCTTGTCGATCCACAGGATCGCAATCACCTTGATTCCTCTCGCCTCGGCCGCCGCAAACGTCGCGTCGAGGCCGTTCAATACGCCGTAGGTCATGATGCAGCGGAAAGGCGTTTTCTCGACCAGCACGTCGAGCAATTGCTCGATCTGGGCTTTGGAGGGAGGCGGGCCGTAATCGGGGTTCAACTGGCCGACGTAAGGACTGAAGGCGACGCATTGCAGCGGCGCCGGTTGGCCGGGTTTCTGCGCGGCTTGTTGCCCGCGGGCTAAGGCGAGCGGGCTGGTCATCAACATCGATGCCAGCACTAGAGAGAATAAAATCTGTTTCATGAATACCTGTAATCGAATCGACGGGAGTTGGCTTTCAGGGCGGGACGGAGGGCGACCTCTTTCCAAACTCACCCTACCTCGAAATCAATTTTCGAGATAGGGCAGGGAAGCATGAGGGGCGACAAGATGAATCTAATCTGTTTTACGCTTGAGCACCTGTTTCGCCTCGTGCCAGAAGGCATCGAGCTCATAAAGATCGCAATCGGTCAGATTGCGGCCGGAGGAGGCGACCTGCTGTTCGATGTAATTGAAGCGGCGCGAGAATTTTTTGGTGCTTTCCTTCAGCGCCTGCTCGGCATTCACATCGAGATGCCGGGCAAGATTCACGACCACCAGCAACAGATCGCCGATTTCCTCTCGAATATGATATTGATCGCCCGATTGCCAGGCTTCCCGGACTTCCTCAAGTTCCTCCATCACCTTGTCGAAGACCGGCGGCGCGTCGGGCCAGTCGAAGCCGTGCTGCGCGGCGCGGTCCTGAATCTTTTCGCATTCGAGCAAGGCCGGCAGACTGCCTGCGACGCCGGCCAGTACGCTGACCGGTTTTTCAGAGGTTTCTTTGGCCCGGCGCTCTTCGGCCTTGGCCTGTTCCCAGGCCTCTTGGCGCTCGGCGTCAGTTTCGAAGACCGCGTCGGCGAATACGTGCGGATGCCGGCGAATCAGTTTGTCGCTGATGCTTGCCGATACCAGCTCGAAATCGAACAGGCCGCGTTCCTTCGCCAGTTGCGAGTGAAAAACGACCTGCAATAACAGATCGCCGAGCTCGGAGCGCAGGTCGTCCATGTCGTTGCGTTCGATCGCGTCGACGACTTCATAGGCCTCTTCGATCAGATAAGGGATCAGCGTCGCAAAATCCTGGCGCAGATCCCAGGGACAGCCCTGCTCGGGATCGCGCAAGCGGGCCATGATGTCCAGGAGGTTTTGGGTGTTTTTCAGCATGTCGGTCAAAACTCGGAGCCGAAACTTTCCCGGTAGCGCTGCTTGAAGGCATCCATGTCGAAGCTGTGGTTCTGCGTGCCGTTATGTTCGATCTTGATCGTGCCCATCAGGGACGCGATCCGTCCGGTCACTGCCCAGTCGAATTCGTTCATCAGACCGTACAGGAGGCCTGCGCGGTAAGCGTCGCCGCAGCCGGTCGGATCGAGCAGTTGTTTCGGCGGCGCGGACGGAATGTCGATGCAGCGGCCATGCGTATAAATTTTCGAGCCCTGTGCGCCGAGCGTCACGATCAGCGCCTCGACCCGCTTGGCCAGTTCGTCGAGCGACAGGCCGGTGCGCTGTTGCAGCAATTCGGACTCATAGTCGTTGATCACCGCCCAGGTGGCCTGGTCGAGGAAGGTCAGCAGCTCTTCGCCGTTGAACATCGGAATGCCCTGGCCCGGATCGAAAATGAACGGGATATCGAGCTCTCTAAACTGCGCCGCATGCAAGAGCATCCCGTCCCTGCCGTCCGGCGAAACGATGCCGATCGTGATGTCGTCCCGATGGGTCGGCACCGAATTCAGGTGCGATTCGCTCATCGCGCCCGGGTGAAACGCGGTAATCTGATTGTCGTCTTCGTCGGTGGTGATATAGGCCTGACCGGTGTAATGGTTGTCCAGAATCCGGATATACTCGCGCGACAAGCCGGTTTGGCAAAGCCATTGCATGTAAGGCTCGAAATCATGGCCGACGGTCGCCATGATCAGCGGCTCTTCGTCGAGCAGATTCAGGTTATAGGCGATGTTGCCGGCGCAGCCGCCGAACTCGCGGCGCATCACCGGCACCAGAAACGAGACGTTTAGGATATGCACCTTGTCCGGCAGGATGTGATTTTTGAAGTGGTCATGGAACACCATGATCGTGTCGTATGCCATCGAACCGCAGATCAATGCGCTCATGATTTAACTCCTAATAGTATGTAAGCCCAAGTCACCGCCGCCCAGACCAGCGACAGCATCACCGCCGACGAGCCGATGTCCTTGGCGCGGCCCGATAATTCGTGACGTTCCAGCCCGACCCGGTCGACGACCGCCTCGATCGCCGAATTCAGCAATTCGACCAGCAACACCAGCACGATGCTGCCGATCAATAGCAACTTTTCGATCGGCGTCTGGCCCAGCCAGATCGCCAATGGCATGGTGACCGCAAACAGCAGCACCTCCTGCCGGAACGCTTCCTCATGTATCCAGACCGCCTTGAATCCGGCCGCCGAAAAATAACACGCATTGATCAGGCGTTTTAGGCCTTTCTCATTTTGATTTGCCATGCACTTTCATAAAAGGTTGTTTGAAAACGAACTGACGATGCGCAAGGCGCCGTCGATTGCCGGGTTCTGCTTAATCGGCGTCTATCATTTGTTGATAGGCGCCGGCATCCATCAATTGATTCAAGGCGGAAGTCTCGTCGGCTTTTACGCAAAAAATCCAGGCGTCGTAGGGCGCATCGTTGACCTGTTCGGGACTGTCGGACAGACTGTCATTGACCGCGACAATCTCGCCGCTGACCGGACTGTACAGGTCGGAAGCGGTCTTGACCGATTCGACCACCGCGCACTGCTCCTGCGCCTTCACCTTGCGGCCGACTTCCGGCAACTCGACATAGACCAGGTCGCCCAGTTCCTGTTGCGCGAAGTCGGTGATGCCGACGCGCACCACATTGTCGCCTTCCTGTTTTGCCCATTCATGGGTCGCGGCGTACTTTAGATTTTCCGGCAAATCACTCATATCGTCCTCTGTTGATAAATTACAAATTCTTTGGGCGGCGCAGAAGCCCGCGCCAGGCATCATTTCTGCGTCCATCATACCATTGAAGCGCCTGCTTTCTCCACCGGGCCGAGACGAACGGGCGCCCGGTTCGCCCGGCGCAGGCCGGCGGATATTTTTTAGCCGTCCGGAACCTTCAGGCGATAATCTTGTTTAACTTCAAGTCCAAATCTTCGTCAAGCCATTGTACCAAGAGACTATGAAAAATATTCATCACATGCTGGAAGACATTCGGCAGGAGATCCTCCTGACCGCTTTTTTGACCGGCCGTAAAACACTCTCGCCGGAGGTGATGGAGGCGATGCGCGACGTGCCGCGCGAGCAGTTCGTCGATCCCGGCATGATATCTTTGGCATTTGATAACGGCCCCTTGCCGATCGGTTACGGTCAGACCATCTCGCAGCCCTTCATCGTCGCGCTGATGACCGACTTGCTGGCGATCCAACCGACCGATGCGATCCTCGAAATCGGCACCGGTTCGGGGTATCAGACCGCCATCCTGTCGCTTCTGGCCGCTCGGGTTTACACGCTCGAGGTGATAGAGGATTTGAGCCTCGAAGCGGCCGATCGTTTCAAAAAACTCGCTTATCAAAATATCCACGCCAGGGTCGGCAACGGTTATGAAGGCTGGCCGGAACAGGCGCCCTATGACGGTATCATCGTGACCGCCGCCGCGCCTTATGTGCCGGACGCGCTGATCGACCAGTTGAAAGCCGGCGGGCGGCTCGTGATTCCGCTCGGCCGGCCTTTCGGGCACCAAGAACTGATCGTGCTCGAAAAACTGGCGAAAGGGCCACACAAAATCAGCAAAATCCTCGATGTCGCTTTCGTGCCCTTGGTCGATCATCCGAAAAAATGGCACTAAATACACGGTTAAGGGTCGCATAGCTAGTACCTGCGCGTAGGAGTTCATCGCGATGACCATGCCAAACTATTTGCCGGCCGCGGCGTTGCTGTTTCTCTCGATGGGCGCCGTAAGGGCCGAAGAGGATGTTTTTGCACGCCAGCGCGCGGCGATGGTGGCCGAAATCGAAGAGTATATGCAATACACGGCCGATAGGCTGGGGCGAAAAGCCTTGAGCCATCCCGTCGCGGACGCGCTGCGCAACGTGCCCCGGCATCAGTTCGTCGGCGAGGATCAACGCCCGTATGCCTATCAAAATCGGCCGTTGCCGATCGGCCATGGCCAGACCATTTCACAGCCTTACATCGTCGCGGTGATGACCGAATTGCTCGATTCGAAACCCGGCGACAAGGTGCTCGAGATCGGCACCGGTTCGGCCTACCAGGCGGCTGTGCTCGCCACGGTCGGCGCCGACGTTTACAGCATCGAGATCATCGAACCCTTGGCCGATAGCGCCCGCGAACGGATCAAAAAGCTTGGCTATCAAAACATCCACACCCGCACCGGCGACGGCTATTACGGCTGGCCCGAAGCCGCGCCGTTCGACGCGATTCTGGTGACCGCGGCCGCAAGCCACATTCCGCCGCCCTTGATCAAGCAGTTGAAAGCGGGCGGGCGCATGCTGATTCCGGTCGGCGACCGCTTCAATGTGCAGCAACTGGTGTTGGTCGAAAAAGACCGGGATCAGAAAATCAAAACCCGGCAGTTGCTGCCGGTGGCCTTCGTCCCTTTGACCGGAACGCACCCTTGAGCAACAACCCGGATGCAATGAAGCGCTGCCCGGGCCTGCCGCTGGCGATCGCGCTGGTTTCGGGCGCGGCGATCGGCTACGAAATTTTGCTGATGCGGCTGTTTTCGATCATCCAGTGGCATCATTTCGCCTACATGATCATCAGCCTGGCCTTGTTGGGCTACGGCGTCAGCGGGGTGGTTCTGGCGCTCTGCCGGGACTGGCTGAACGCGCGCTTCGCATGGGTGTTTCCGGGCGGAATCGTGCTGTTCAGTCTCGCGGCGCCGGGCTGCTTCTGGCTCGGGCAGCGCCTGCCGTTCAATCCTTCCGAGCTATTTTGGTCGCCGGCCCAGCCGCTGTATCTGTTGACGCTCTATCTGCTCTTGGCCTTGCCGTTCTTTTTCGCGGCCTCCGCGGTCGGGTTGGCGCTGTTCCGCTTCCGCGATGAGGTGTCGAGCATCTATGCGGCCGATCTGGCCGGCGCCGGCCTCGGCAGCCTGGTCATTATCGGTTTATTGTTTCTGGTGCCGCCCGATCAGGCGCTGATCGCCTTGGCCCTGGTCGGCCTCGCCGGCATCCTGCCGGTCTCGATCGCCTGGAAAAAAAACGGGTGGGGGCCGGCCATCTGCGCGGCCGTGCTGGCGCTCCTGTGGCTCGCGCCTTCGGACTGGAAAACCCTGCACATTTCTCCGTACAAGGAGATGCAGCAATTGCTGCGCATTCCGGGAACCCGCATCATCGACAGCTTTTCGAATCCGATCGCCTATACCGATGTGGTCGAAAGCGTGACCACGCCGCTGCGGCATGCGCCCGGCCTCAGCCTGAATGCCGAGCGCGAGCCGCCCGCCCAGTATGCGCTGTTCTCGGATGCCGGCAACATGTCCGCGCTGACCCGCTACAATGGTGATCGGGCCACGATTTCGTATCTGGATCAGACCACTTCCGCGCTTCCTTTCCACCTGAACAAGCCGGAGCAGTTGTTGATCTTGGGCGTCGGCGCCGGCAGCGATCTGCTGCAGGCCGAATGGTTCGGCGTTCCCTCGGTCGATGCGGTCGAACTGAACGGCCAATTGATCGATTACATCAAGACCCGACACGACGCCTTCAGCGGCGGCATCTTCACGAATGAACGCCTCCGGCTGCACATCGGCGAGGCGCGCGGCTTCGTCTCCGGCACGAAGCAGCGTTTCGACCTGATCCAGATCGCCTTGATGGATGCCTACGGCGCCTCGTCGGCAGGACTCTATGCCTTGAGCGAAAATTATCTCTATACGGTCGAAGCGTTGCAGGAATATATCCGCCATCTGCAGCCGGGCGGCTATCTGGCCTTGACCCGCTGGGCCAAGATGCCGCCGCGCGATGCGTTGAAATTGTTTGCGACCGCCGCCGAAGCGCTGGAGCGCTCCGGCATCAGCGAGCCCGGCCGGCGACTGCTGTTGATTCGCGGCTGGCAGACCAGCACCTTGCTGGTCAAGAACGGCGAGGTCACGCTGGGGGACATCGGGAAACTCAAGACCTTTTGCGAGGACCGCAGTTTCGACATCGATTATTATCCCGGCATCACCGAGTCCGAGACCAATCGCTTCAATCAATTGCCGGAATCTTATTACTACCAGGGCGCAAGCCAGATGCTCGGCGCCGGGCGGGCGGCCTATCTGGACCGTTACAAATTCGCGATCGATCCCGCGACCGACGACCGGCCGTATTTCTTTCAGTTTTTCAAATGGACCACCTTGCCCGAAATCCTGTCGCTGTACGGGCAGGGCGGCATCTCGCTGCTAGAAACCGGCTACATCATCCTGGTCGCCGGCGCGCTGCAGGCGCTGTTTGCCGCCGCCCTGTTCATCGGCCTGCCGATGTGGCTCTGCAAGCAAAGGCTCGGGTTACCTGATTATTCGCCGCGCTTGTGGCGGATGATGGGCTACTTTTTCCTGCTCGGCAACGCCTTCCTGTTCATCGAAATCGCCTTTATCCAGAAATTCATCCTGTTTTTGCATCATCCGGTGTATTCGGTCACCGTGGTGTTGTGCACGTTTCTGATTTCGGCCAGCCTGGGAAGCTATGCGTCGCGGTCGCTGCACGCTATGCGCCATGGGCATTTTGCGCCGATCCTCGGCATTGCGGCGCTGGCGCTGTTCTATATTCTGTTCTTTAAAAACCTGACCGGTGTGTTTCTCGATCAGTTCGTCCCGGTCAAAATCGCGGTGACCGTGCTCTTGATCTCGCCCCTGGGGTTTTTGATGGGCATGCCGTTCCCGCTCGGCCTGCAACGCGCCGCCGTCTTATCGCCGAGCCTGATCCCCTGGGCCTGGGGCGTCAACGGTTTTGCCTCGGTGATCAGTGCGAGTCTTGCGACTCTGATCGCGATCCATGGCGGCTTCAATGTGCTGATTTTGACTGCGGTGGGGCTTTATTTGGGCGCGGCGGTTTGTTTGCCTCGTGTTGATGAAGCATTATAAAGCCTCGGCCGGACAAAACAGGAATGGCTGTCATGAATGGAATAATCCAATAAATTATTGGTAGTTAATCTTTCGCTTGAGTTCATTCAATTATGGGAAGGGAGTCGTGTTCTATCCTAACTTGATTAGAGCGTAGCGAAAAGTCTGTTTGTATTCTTCAGGTATTCATAAGGTATTGATTTAAGGTTAGCTTATGGGTTGCCTGTCTTAACGCAATCGATCAATATTCCCTGTCCAACTGCATTAAAAAAGCTTATTATTTCAGAGCTAGCTGTAGTTTTTTGACGTTAGTATTTATTATAAATATTGGGGGAAATCTTATGAAATTTTTTAACCGAAACTTGTTGTGGATATCCGTGCTAGCCGCCGTGACGCAACAAAATGCCATAGCGGGCAGCACCTCGATGGTCAGCGTCAACGCGCAGCAAATCGTCGGTAACAGCGACAGTTACGATGCCTCCCTGTCGAACGGCGGCGTAGCAGTCGCGTTTGAGTCGTCCGCAACTAATTTAGCGCAAGGTGACGGCAATAGGGCCAAAGACGTATTTCTAAAGAGCGGGGGTAAAACCCTGACCCGCATCAGCGTTAATAGCCTGGGCCAGGAGGGATTCAACAGCGCATCAAGTTGGGGGAGTTCGAATAACTATGCAGACAGTGGAAGCCCATCTATTTCAGCCGACGGAAAACTTGTGGTCTTCCAATCCAATGCAGACAATTTGGATCTATTAACGCAAGACACGAATAACGACACGAACAATGGCAAAGAAACGGATATTTTTCTGCGCGATGTCGCTAAAAAGAAAACCTATCGGCTGAGCGGGATTATGGACGGTGCCGACAATGTGATAACGCCCGACCTTAAAGATGCAAAGAACCAGCCCCTAGTAAAAGCCGACGCTCCCTGGAAAATTCTGACAGAAGCCAATGATGCCAGCACTAACCCAGTCATCGCCGGCACGCTGAAAGCCGGAGTTGTCGCGTTCGAATCGAAAGCAACCAATCTATCGCCTCTGACAACAACCGCCAATATTAGAAATATTTATATCATCGACCTGAAAACCAAAAAAATCGAATTGATCAGCGCAATCCATGATCCCGAGACCGGCGCTCCAACGGACCAGGCCCGAGATGCCACGCCCGCTGCTGTCGATAGTTTCAACCCGGCACTTTCTCCCGACGGACGTTTTGTCGCGTTTCAAAGCCGTGCGACCAATTTGGTATCTGGCGTCAGCGATACAGCGAAAACCGACATTTTTCTCTACGACCGGATAACTTTTAGAATGTATCAACTGAGTGGCGCCTTGAGTGCCGCTGCTCCATTTTCGGTGACTGCCGAAGGCAATGGCGACAGCGGCAATGCATCCATTACCGGAGGCGGCAAGAGCAAGAGCTACCTGATTGCATTCGACTCAACGGCTACCAATCTTGATTCCGTGCCAGGAGGCGATACAGGCTCCGACTTGGATGTTTTTGTGGTCGAATTTAAATCCGGCACATCCACAGTACCTAATGATCCTTTGAGCGTTGGCGAAATCCTGTCGGTTAAGCGAATCAGCGGGCCGGTTGACGCAAACGGCAATGTGACCGAGGAGGCACGAAGAGATGGCAGCGGTACAAGCGGCAGTGCTGCCCCAGTCATTGCGGGTAGCAATACTGCCTATACAGTGGCCTTTCATTCAATTGCAGACAATTTGTTAGCGGATACGCTGGATATTTTTTGGAATGAAGACAGCAATCAAAAAGCCGACATTTATGTTTACGACAGCAAGACCCGCTTATTCTCCCGTGCCAATGTCGACGCCGGGGGAGAACAAGGAAGCGTAGATGCTATACGACCTTCCTTATCACCGGATGGGAAAGCCGTTGGATTTGAAACTAGGGATGATTATCTGGTCCCATTTTTTGGTGACAACAACAACTCTCAAGTCTATCTTCGTAAACGTTAACCCCTATTGAGCCAATATTAAAAAGGCCCGCTTAGCGGGCCTTTTTTTTCTCACCCAGGTTGTGCTGTTAACTTATTGCCAACGACTATTTTTGCCAACCACTTAACACAATCAATCAAGACTCCTCTGTTCCAGTGGCTTAAGAAAGTTTCAATTTTAAAGCTAGCTATACTTTTTAAGCTTTAGTTTTTCTTATTAATCTAGGGAGGAGCTCCTGTGAAATATTTTAATCGAAACCTGTTGTGTATAGCTGTTCTAGCTGCCATGACGCAACACAATGCCATAGCGGGCAGCACCGCGATGGTCAGCGTCAATGCCCAGCAAATCGTCGGTAATGGCAGCAGTAACGATGCTTCATTATCGAAAGGCGGGACTGCAGTCGCATTCGAGTCCGATGCCGAAAATCTAGCATTCGGCGATGGCAACAACGCCACAGATGTATTTCTGAAGACCGGTGGCAAAGTCGTTTCCCGTATCAGCGTGAACAACTTGGGTCAGGAAACCAGAAACGACGATTCCGATTGGTGGTCGCCTGATGATTTTGCAGATAGCGAAAATCCATCCCTATCCGCCGATGGCAAGCTGGTGGTATTTCAATCGAATGCAGATAATCTGGATCTGCTAACGTTGGATAGTAATCTTGATACCGGCAATGATAAAGAGACGGACATTTTTCTGCGGGATGTCGCCAAAAAGAAAACCTACCGTCTCAGCGGCATTATGGACGGCGCTGATGGCTTGATAGATACCGCGAATTCGAAGGATATTTTCGGTAAAGCTTTATCCAAAATCGATGCGCCATGGAGAGTTGTTATCGAGGCTAACGACGCCAGCACCAATCCTGTCATTGCCGGCACACTCAAGGCAGGCTTTGTCGCATTCGAGTCGGAAGCGACGAACTTAATTCCCGGGTTTTCGATGAGTGCTAGCAATAAGAAAAATATTTACTTGCTCGATCTTAAAACCAAGACAATCGAATTGATTAGCGCTGTCCACACAGCCGGAACCAACACGCCATCCGATGAAGCTAAAGACAACTCGCCTGCCACAGTCAGCAGCACAAATCCGGCAATATCACCGGATGGACGTTTCGTCGCTTTTCAAAGCACTGCTACCAACTTGGTTTCGGGCGTGACGGGCACGTCGAAAAGGGATATTTTTCTTTATGACCGGCTTACGTTCAGAATGTACCAGCTTAGCGGCGCCTTAGAGGCTACCTCTGCAACGGGATTTTCCGTTTCTACTGAAGGCAATGACGACAGTTCTAACCCCTCGATTACCGGAGGCGGCAAGGGCAAAAGCTACCTGATCGCTTTCGAATCGAAGGCGGACAATCTTGATTCAGTTGCTGCTGACGTTGGTGACAACGATTCAGATGTGTTCGTTGTCGAATTTCAGCCCGGCTCTTCGAACGACCCTCAAGACGACTTGAGTAAAGGCGAAATCAAGTCCGTTAAACGTATCAGTGCCCCACATGGCGTAGATGGTAATGTGACTGGAGAGGCTTCTAGGGAAATAACTAAGAATGCAGAGAGTACGGCCCCTGTTATTGCGGGTATTTCCACAGCCTATACCGTGGCGTTTAGGTCAACCGCCGATAATCTTATATCGGATCAGTTGGGTTTGGGCCTGTTCTGGAATGGGGATACTAATAACAAAGCCGACATTTATGTTTATGACAGCAAAACCAATCTGATGTCGCGCGCCAACGTCGATTCCGGGGGTGAACAAGGAGCGGCTGATGCAGCTGGGTCCGCTATTTCGCCGGACGGAAAAGCTATTGGGTTTGACACCGCGGATGATTATCTGGTCCCATTTTTTGGCGACAATGACAAAACTCAAGTCTACATCCGCAAACGTTAACTCCTATTGAGTCAATATTAAAAGGCCCGTATTGCGGGCCTTTTTTTTCTCGCCCTGTCAGCCGGTGATGCATGATTTTGCATTTTGAGGGCTGCCTCTGCTTTCTTTCCCTGAGTCCTGTAGGGCAATGACATTTCGCATGACTTACAGCCTGTCTCAGTTTTTTTTGATTCGACATGAAGGCCGGTATTGGGGTATGCTTTTTGCTTAAGAAATAATTAAAATGTTTGGGCTGATTCGAAATCAACATCGGTATGAGAGGTTGCAAATACAAGCCAATGGATGCCAAATTCAACATAAGCAAACGTGAATGGGGTGGGATTGCGCTCCTGGCTTTGCTTTTCTTTATGCTCGACATCGGACTCTTTCTCGAACAAGACCTGATCATTCCGGTGGAAGGCGCAACCGCGAAGGACTGGAATCGGGATGCGTTCTGGCGCGAACCTTGGGGAAAATCCGGTGTCCATAAAGGCATCGATATTTTCGCGCGCCGGGGAACGCCCGCTCTGGCGGCGGCTTCCGGCGTGGTCGTGTATCAGGGCGAATTGAAACTCGGCGGCAATGCGCTGATGATCTTCGATTCGAAATGGCGTCTGCATTATTACGCTCATCTTGACTCGACAACGGTCGGCATGGGGAATTGGGTGTACAAGGGGAGCGTGGTCGGCACGGTCGGAGACAGCGGCAACGCCCAAGGCAGGCCGACGCACTTACATTATTCGATCATGAGTCTGATTCCTTACCTCGACCGGTATTCCACGCGCACGGAGGGATGGAAACTCATGTTTTATCTGAATCCTACTGATTATCTGCGCTGACGTATGAAAAATACAAACGACGACGATTCAATCGCGAAAGCGCTCCAGGAGCGCTATACTCGCATACTGGGGGTGGATGAGACACTGGCGCCCACCGGAGTGCCTAAGAAAAGCCCGCGGCGGTATGTGTGGATTTTCATGATAACCCTAGTGATATTGGCCACGGCGTTTGGCGGCTGGTATTTCCTCAGGCCGCCTGCGTTGATCCCAACGGATGTCGCGGATACTTCTGCCGAAACGGAGCCTCAGCAACCGCAGCCCGGTCCTGCGCACTCGGTACCACTCCAAAAAACCGAGGCGGGGCAGTCGGAGCCGCTTATTTCTGAACAAGCCGTCTCGCACGCGAATGAGGGAGAATCCGCGGCGCCTGCTGAATCCGGTGATTTGGCGAGTATGTATAAGCAGCAGCTTTCCGAGTCGCGCCCTTCGAGCAATGGAGAGATGAAGCCTAAACCGGCAGTCCCCGGCGCATCGCTAGTCGTTCTATTATCGACAACATCGAAAGATGAAGCGATCGAGCGCGCCAAGGAACTTATTAACAGCGGCAACCCGAGCGAAGTGATATTAAGCGCATCGGGTTACTATGGTGTCGTGCTGCGGCGCGAGACCTACGAACAAGCCCAGGCCGCGATCAAGGCGCTTGTCGCCTCGGGCGTCGCCAAGACCGCGCCTTACATCATGACCTCGGATCGCGTTAAAGCGCGGGTCTATCCTGAAATACGCTAAGGATTCGGGCAAAATGACGGCGCAGATGACCTGCGAGATTCCCAAAACCTCGCAGGTCCGGGCTGTTTTTCCCGGTTAAATCCTAGGCGTTGTTTGATGCGGCGCCGAAAGCCGCCGCATGCTGCAACGGCCAATCCCGGTAATTGAATACCTGGCCGTCCTCCCGCACCCGAGCGATGCCGTCCAGGTCGATTTCCGCAAACACCCATTGGCTTGCGTTCAGCTCGCCGATCGCCAGGATGCCGTTATCCGGAAAGCCGCGATCGACCGGCGTGTAGATCGCCGCCGCGCCGATATTCACATCGACCGCCTCGGACCACGGCGCAAGGCCGACCGTCGGCGACTGCACCACATAGCACTGGTTTTCGAGCGCCCGCGCCTGGCAGCCGATGCGGACGCGGTGATAGCCGGCCAGCGTGTCGGTGCAGCTCGGCACCAGAATCAGATTCGCGCCCGCTTCGACCTGTTTTCTGGCCAGCACCGGGAACTCGCTGTCATAACAGACGTTGATCGCGATGCGGCCGTAGTCGGTGTCGAAGCACTTCAATTCGAGGCCGCGATTGATCAGCCATTGCTCGTTCTCGAAGCGGGTCATCATCAGCTTGTCCTGATAATCGAACTCACCGTTCGGCATGAACAGATAGGCGCGGTTGTGATAAATCTCGCCGTCGATCCGCACCGGAAACGTGCCGGGCTGGATATAGCATCGATGCTTTTGCGCGAGTTCCTTGTACAGCGCGATATAGTCGTCGAGCAGAGACTGCATCGCCTCAAGCTGCTTGCTCAGCGAGGAATAAATGGCCTGGCCGAATAGCGATGCGAGCTCCATGCTGCCGTATTCGGGAAACAGCAGGATTTTCGCGTCCTGGTCTGCTGCCTCGCCGACCCAGCGTTCGACCTTTTGCCGGTAATTGCCCCAGTTTTCGAAAAAACCGATGTCGTACTGCGCGGCGGCGATCTTAACTTTCATGTTTCAGCCAGAAGGTCATCGGTTTCGGGGTTTCGACCTCATCGTCCAGGTCTTTCCAGAGATAAGTCGTCTTCAGTTCGGGGTGCTTCACATAGCCGCGCTTGTTCCAGAACTTGTCGAGCGGCACATGATCGGCCGGCCGGCGCGGATGATCGATCGGCCGTTCGACGCAGCAGAAGGTAATGTGCTTGAAACCGCCCAGTTCCTGGGCATGCGCCTCTCTTTCCTCGAAAAAGCGCACGCCGATGCCGAGGCCCCGGTAATTCTTGTCCAGCACCGATTCGCTGCAATAAAAAACCTCTTCCAGTTTATAGCCGTTTTCGATGAACGGCCGCTTCATCTCCTCGGTTTCGTACAGCATCGGAATCGCGGTCGAGGCGCCGACGATCTTGTCGCCGTCGAACGCAATCACGATCACGCTCTGCGGGCAATTCAGATAGGTTTGCAGGTATTTTTCTTCATATTCATAAGTGCCGTCGTACAAATACGGGAACTCACGAAATACCTGGATTCGCAGACGAGCCAGTTCCTTGATATAAGGTTCGATGGCCTTGCCGCTAAATCTTGCAATGCGAATATCTTTGGACATGAAATGGATTAAAACGAGGTGAAAAAAGCGATAGTTTACCAGAGCTTATAAACCCTGTGCAGTCAGTGGCGCATTTGCCTTCTGCATTTGAGGCGATTTCCGCGAAAAATCCCACCCAATCATTCGATGAATTAATGTTTGCCGATAGGAATGAGCGCGACGGGGTTTCCAACCCCGTTGCTTACGTTTTGTGCCTTGCGCGATGGCAAAGGATACGAAACGTCACGGTCGGGTTTGCAAAACCCGACCGGCGGGTGGGGTAATCATTCACGGAAATGGTCTGAGCTATTTTACGCCATTCACCTGCTATTCCGAGCCTTCTTCTATGGATCAAAAAACAGGTCATATGCCACACCCATTCTGTGGCATATGACCTGTTTTTTTCTCAATCCCCCTCAAAAGCATTAGTTTATCGACATAAAGTAATTGGCATGCGTCTTGCTTTAAATGCGATCTTGTAGCCCGTTGTTCGATGGCAAAGCCTGAAAGCCGTCGCCGTCAAGCGTGGGATATAAAAAGACCGGGGACACCGGCAATCTCATTAACTAAAGGAAAGAAACATGTTTAAAAAATTGGGCTTTTATGCCTTGTTGCTGATAGGACAGCATTGTATTCTGCAAACCGACGCGGTGGCGGCGGTGCGAGACTTTACACTACACATCGATAACGGCGATTTAACCATCACCGGCGCAGGCGGCACCACCCTGTCGGTGTGGGGCTATGGGCAAACGGCCGGCTTGCCGATCGTGCCGGCGCCGACCTTGACGGTCAATGAAGGCGATACGGTCAATGTGACCGTGTATAACCACCGCACGGTGCAACATAATTTTGTTGTCCAAAACGTGACGACCGACACCAATCCGATCGCGCCGGGCGGCAGCAAGGTCTATTCATTTACCGCGCCGACCGCGGGCAGCTATTTGTACAGCGACACGTTGAACAACACTATCAATCGCGAGATGGGCATGCACGGCGCCTTCATCGTGCGCCCGGCCGACAACGGCAATACCGCCTGGAGCGGCGGCCTATGACCACGAGCGCACCTGGGTGATCAGCGACATGGACAAGCCGCGCTGGAACGATGTCGCATCCACAGGCGGCACGGTCAACACTTCGGTGTACAAGCCGAATTATTTCATGATCAACGGCCTCGGCGGCTTCGACGCGATGATGGACCATGGCACGATGATCATGGGCATGATGGACGAGGTGACGCTGGTGCGCATCGTCAATGCCGGACAATTCAGCCACTCGCTGCATTTCCATGGCAATCACTTCGAGGTCATCAACATCAACATCAACGGCAACCGTCAGCCAGCGCCGTTTGAACAGCTAGACACGATCAATGTGCCGCCGATGAGCGTGGCCGAAGTGCTTTATACCGTCAACCAGACCGGCGAATACCCGATGCACTTTCATACCGCCCAGTCCGAGACCGCCAATGGGGTGTATTTGAACGGCGGTGCCACCATGATCATGATGCAATAATCCAGGAGGAAACCCATGAAAAAATCAGTATCCATTCTATTGTTAAGCGTCATAGGCCTGGCTTCATCGCCGCTATCGGCGGCTACCATTAACAAAACCCTCTGCGTCGGCTCGCTGAACAAGTCTCTGAGCGGTCAATCGGTCTCATTCTGGGGTTATTACGATTGCAGCGGCGGCATGATGGGCGGTGGAGGAATGGGGGGAGGTGGCATGATGGGCAGCGCAACTACCCCGGGGCCTATTCTGGAAATCGGCGCCAATGATACGCTGAACCTGACGTTGAACGTGAATATGATGACGCCGCAGGAATCGTTCCCCTATAACGGTCACACCGTTCATCTGCACGGCGCCGATGTTCAAACCAGCGAGGACGGCGTGCCCGAAACGAACGGCAACACCGTCACCGGCGATACTTACACCTGGTCGCCGTCTGTCGGGCATGAAGGCAGTTATGCCTATCATTGCCATGTGCACACTGTCAAACATCTGGAAATGGGGATGTATAGTGCCGTGATCGTGCGGCCGCGCGATGCGTCCGGCAATTTTCTGAACCGTCTGAATCAGGATCCGGCAACGGCCTATGATTATTCGCAGGTCTATGTGTTGAGTACGGTAGACCCTGCCTACCATAGCGCAAGCGGCGATTCGACGGTCTTTGCCGACTACAATCCGCAGTATTTCCTGCTCGGCGGCAAGGAAGGCAAAACGACTTCAGCGCCGGCCCTGACCTTGGCGGCGGCGAAAAATAAAAAGGTCGCGTTTCGCCTGATCGGCATGCATTCGACCAATTCGACTTTTCAAATCAAGGACGCGGCCGGCAATCTGAAAGCGTTCACCGTTTATATCCGCGACGGCCGCGCCCTGCCGACGTCGAAGACCGTGACCAGTTTCGACATTTCGCCGGGCCAGAAGGCCGACTTGCTGGTTACACTGCCTTCGACATCAAGCACTTGGTATCCGCAAGTGGTCTATAAAAAGCTGCGCGATAATGCGCCTTACGCGACCGTATACGGCAAAATTACCTTTTAACGGAATTTCAAAGCGGGACGGGATTTCCTATCCCGTCCTCAGCAGTGGACGGCGTTTCAAACGCCGTCCAGCCAAGATCCTGTGTGTTGTTAAAACGCCACTTCTTTAAAAGACGCATTCGGCGTCAATGTTGTCATCCGGGCGAGTTGGTTCAGTTCGACCTGCTGTTTCTGCCCGTTGTCGATCACCAAAAATTCCCGCTTTTCTGCCGTCGTCATCACATCGACCAACTTGCCTTCAAGACTTTGGCCGTCTTTGAATTCGAGTTTGACCCGGTATCCGTACATGCAGGCGATTTCGATGTAATCGTGCAATTCGCAGGAGATAGCGTTGCATTGCGTCATGACAGTGTCCATTTAACGTTGTTGTGAAAGCCGGTATTTTAGCGCGGTATGGCGCAATTCCGGCAACGGATTTTTGTTGAATGGCTTGTGATTGCTTTAATGGTAACTTAGTATATATGTTAGTCTAATCGCGCCCAGCCTTTGCCTAGGCTGATCCATTTTCAAGCCCAAAGGACATCAGAGTTATGAAGAACATCACTGCTATCGTCAATGACCGCTGCCGTGGCAAAAGAATTGCCGGAATTTCCTTTTATCTACGTCGGGGGAAGTGCGGAAAAGGAAGTCCCGCCCGATATGGCGACAATTACCTTCACAGTAGAAGTGCAGGACTCGAAACCGGAGGCTGCGCTTGATGTGGTTTATAAACGGGGAGTGGAGTTGATTGCGTTGTTCAAGGAAATGGGAATTCCGGAACACGATTTTGAAACTTACAACATAGACAAGCAGTACCGGAAAGATGACGAAAATCAAAAAATCAGCGGTTATGAGGTAACGCAGCGCTTCAAGGTCAAGCTGCGTGGTCTGACGCATTACATCCCTTTGTACGAAAATTTGCTGAAAATGAAGAACGTCGTGGATATCAACGCGGATTTCGACATCGTGAAGCGAAAAGAGATCGAGGCAAATTTGATGGCTGAGGCTTGCGCCGATGCGAAAAAACAGGCTGAGAATATGGCCAATGGGATTGGCGTTAAACTGGGTTCTGTATATGGTATTTCGAAACTCAGTTTTGATGCTATTGGAGACAGATTCAATGCGCCTGGCTATTTCAAAAAAAGCATGATGGGTAGCGACGACAGAAGCTCATCGCAAATCATTTTTGCTCCTGCCACGATCATGCTTAGAAATAGCGTCAATGTGATTTATAAGATGGAAAACCAACGATGAAAAAGCGTATCGGTAAAAATTCAAAATATCCAAAGGGTAATCTGTCCATACCATCGCCGTTCTCTGCATTATTCCAGGCGAAGGAACTATGACTGTTGGTGACATTTGCATGCCCTCTGTTATGCAGCGATACCGTTGTCTGCATCGACCACGCTTGAGCTGCGGTTCGGAACGCCGTAAAGCGTTACAAACCGCGGACTTTCGATCGAAGATTAATACGGCTGCGGCCGTCTGACCGCGACCGGCTTGGCGATTCGGGCCTTGATATTCAGTTCGCCGCCGTCGCGCAGGATATCCAGGCTGACCATGTCGCCGACCTGCATCAGGGCGATATGATTGTGCAGCTTGGTGGCGGAGTCCACGGCTTGGCCGTTCACCGCAATCACCACATCGCCTCTTTGCAGTCCTGCGTTCTCGGCTGGCGAGCCCGGCACGATGCCGGCTATCACCGCACCATGCTGCTGTTTGATCCCGAACGCACTGGCCAGGTCCGGCGTCAGGTTCTGTATCTGAATGCCGAGCTGGCCGCGTTGAATCTTGCCGAACTGAATGATCTGGTTGACAACCTGATTGGCCAGGTTGATCGGAATCGCGAAACCGATGCCGACATTGCCGCCGCTGGGGCCGACGATCGCGGTATTGATGCCGATCAGTTCGCCTTGCAGATTGACCAAGGCGCCGCCGGAGTTGCCGGGATTGATCGAGGCGTCGGTTTGAATGAAGTCTTCGTAGCCCTCGATGCCCAGGCTGCGGCGGCCCAAGGCGCTGACGATACCCGAGGTGACGGTTTGCCCCAAGCCGAAAGGGCTCCCGATCGCGACCACAAAATCGCCGACCTGCAAACCATCCGAATTACCTTTCGGTAGTTCGACCAGATTGCCGCCGGGTATCTGGATCAGTGCCACATCGGTGGTCGGGTCGCTGCCGACCAGCTTGGCTTCCACATTGCGGCCGTCCTGTAGCGTGACGGTGATCTTGTCGGCTTTGTCGATCACATGGTTGTTGGTGATGATATGGCCCTTTAAGGCGTCGATGATCACGCCCGAGCCCAGGCTCTGTCTTTCGCGTTCCAGCGGCATATTCGGAATGTCGAAAAAACGCCGGAAGAACGGGTCGCGCAGCAACGGGTTTTCTTCGTAGCGGATTCGTGTTCGGGTCGAAATATTCACGACGCCGGGAACGACTTTTTTGAGCATTTCCGGCAGCGGGTTATTCACGAGAGGCAAGTAGGCCGCCGCATGAGCCGACTGCAAGCCGATTGTCAACATGACTAACAACATCGTGTATTGGAAATGGCGGAGTATTTGCGTTTTCATATTACCGATCCTTAATTTTAGGGTTTATCCCTATGAAGAATAAATTCATGCCGGTTATGCAACGGAAAATGAATTTCTGTAAGTTTCCGGCGTTGTATGCCTGGATTACGGTGATAAAGGAGAGGGTTAAAAATCAAAACCTAGCCGCCTTAAGGTAAAATCAATTTCGCCTTGTGCACAGTAAGTAAATGGTTTAATTTATTATTGGTGAGAGACAAAATACCCAAATGTTTGGCGCCATTAGAACAAAGCAGGGTCAAGAAAAATAGTGGTATGAATACCTAGCAAAATCCTAATAAAGGGTTGGCAGAAGCATGCCGTTGAATGTCAGGTGTCTCATTGAATGGTCGATAGCCCATTTCGAATTCAAATAATCAATATTCATCAAAATTCTTTTTCTATCCTATAAGGAATCAAGCCTATGCAACAGTTCAAAAAAATCTTGCCGGCTATCCTTTTGGCTCCGGTCATGCTTACGCAAAGCCGTGCGGTGTTTGCGGATCACGGATCCCTCGGTTTCGGTATCGGCACGGCTGCGCCGGTTATCACGCAAACGGCGGTTTCTTTGCCGGACGGTATGTGGGCGGGAGGCATCGTGACCAATTTCACGAGCTTCGATAGCGCTTCGGATGCTGAATTACTCAGCCTGAAGAATAATGCGGTCGACGATGCCCATGGCGATGTGCATAGCATCGGCACCTATTTGCAGCCGTCTGTGTTTGCCGCCTATGGAGTCACCGACGATCTGACGCTGGGTTTGCGGGTGCCCTATATATTGCGCTCCAACATTCGTTCGCCGGATGAGCCTGAAGATGAGGGCTCGCCTGTGGATCACGTGACCAAAATGGGCGACGCTAACGGTTTTGGCGATGTTAGGTTTTTCGGTCAGTACCGCTTTTTTCATACCGACGACAATTTGAATCATGTGGCGCTGCTTTTCAGCCTGAAAACGCCGACCGGCCGAACTTCGGTCAAGGACAATCAAGGCAATTTCTTTGAAGCGCATCATCAGCCGGGCAGCGGTTCCTGGGATCCTTCAATGGGGCTTGCCTTTACGCGAACGATGGGGGCGTTCTCCCTTGATACCAGCGGACTCTATACGGTCGCGACGAAAGGCGCGCAAAATACCAATCTGGGTGATTCGTTCGAATACAACATCGCGCTTTCCTATGCTTTCGGCGCGCCGGTGCGTAATGCGTTTTTCGCTTCCAGCAACAATGCGCCGTGGACGGCTATTTTGGAACTTAACGGCGAGTGGCGCGACAAACAAGAAACCGGCGGCTTATCCGATCCGAATTCGGGCGGCAATACGGTGTATATTTCGCCCGGCGTCCGTTTTTCCGGCGGTAAGCATTGGAATACCGCCTTGTCGTTTGGGGCGCCGATCGTAAAGGATTTTAACGGCTATCAAACACCGCCGGATTACCGGATCGTTTACCGTCTCGTTGCGGCATTTTAGTGTGCAGTCAGTCGCGTGGAGTGTTATTTTGTGACGATGAAGCGTAGGGCCTCTCTATGGCAATGAATGCGGGATATAGCTCGAGCGTGGCGTTGCGTCGACCTTCTTGGATGGGCTGGCTTTTTTTGATCGGCGCTTTCGGCCTGCTGTCCTGTGCGCAAAGCACACAGCCCGTCGATTCCGATGCGAGCCGTGTTCATGTTCACGGCGGATTGCAGGTAGCCGCGGCTTTCGGCCCTGACGGCAAATTATGGCGAGCCACGCCCGATAAACAGCATATTTATGTCGACTATTCGACCGATCAGGGCAAGACTTTCAGCGCGCCTGTGGTGATTAATCCCGAGTCGCAGCGGATCAAGGTCAGCGGTGAAAATCATCCCGGCATCACCGTCGATTGCGCCGGAAATGTCTATGTGATCTATCCGGCCGAAGGCGAAAAACAACCGGCGATGCTTTATTCCAGCGTGTCGGCGGACGGCGGCCTGCATTTTACTTCGCCCGCGCCGGTCGGCGGCAAGGAGGAAGAAGCGAACCGCTATCAAGCAAAATTAATTCCCGGCGAGGCGGGCCGGGTTTACGCTTTTTGGCATGATGAGCGCGATCGTAGCGACTGGAGGCTGCCCGGCAATGCGATTTATTCGACTGTCCTGGCGGCGAAGAGCCCTTCCGGGGAGATGGTTAGCAAGGTCGCCGACACACTTTGCGAGTGTTGCCGCATTGCCGCGGCGTTGGACAATAAGCAGCGACCGGTGTTGCTGGCGCGCTTTATTTACCCCGGCAGTATCCGCGATCATGGCTTGATCTTGCTGCAGGAGGATGGCAAGCCGCCTTTATTGCGGCGCGCGACCGTCGATCAATGGAAGATCGAGGCCTGTCCCGAACACGGTCCGGCCCTGGCGGTCGGCGCCGACAACCGCTTCCATCTTGCCTGGTTTACGCAAGGCGGCGTCCGGCAGGGAGTGTTTTATGCGTATTCGATCGATCAGGGCGAACACGTTTCCGATCCCTTACCGTTCGGAAACGCCGAAAGGTTGCCCAGCCATCCCGACATTATGGCGCAGGGACAGCATGTCGTTCTGGCCTGGACTGAATATGACGGTGTTAAAACGCAGCTTCAGGTCATGGAGTCCGGCGACGGCGGCCAGAGCTGGTCTGCCGCGAGAGCGGTCGCCGAAGCCAGGAACGAAGCCGACTATCCTTTTTTATTAAGCCATCAGCAGGGCATTTTCGTTTCCTGGAACAGCAAAACCGAAGGATACCGCCTGATACCTCTGCATTGAAAACTTCAAAATTTCTCGATTATTTTCCATGTCACGAAAAACCCTTTTTGCCCGCCTGGTATTGATTGTCTTGGTCGCAGTCGTTCGGATCGCTCAGGCCGGTGATGAACGCTTGCCGGCCGAAAAAACGGAGGTCACCGTCCCGTCCACCACGCTGCAAGCCTTTGTTTCGGGAAGCTACCCGCAGATTTTGGCAAGCCATGCCGGTCAACCGTTCATCCTGGCGGTGTGGTCGGTCAATTGTCCATCCTGTATGAAAGACATGGCGTTGCTGCACCAAATCCACCAGGAAAAACCGGAACTCAAAATCGTCCTGCTGGCCGCCGATGATTTAAGCGCAAGCGAGGAAATTCAACAAATCTTGGGCAAAATTCATTTGGCCGATGTGGAAAACTGGGTTTTTGCGGAGGAGGACACGCAAAAACTCCGTTATGAAATGGATCCGAAATGGTATGGCGAAATACCCAGAACTTATTTCTTCGATGCGGCGCATCAACGCGAAGGCGTCAGTGGGGTATTGTCCGAGGCGGATTATCAAAACAGGATCAAAAAAATCTTACCGTAGCCGCTAACAATGGTCTGGATGTCCGTTTTCATGCTCTCTTTTCAAATCGAAACATGGGTCAAGTCTGTCTCTAACATGCTGGATACGCACTATAGGTGTGCAATCATCGCTCAAAAACCCACAAAAATCCTGTTTTTAGTGCACGATTTAATGCGTTAGGGTAACAGTCGGGACTTGCCGGGATCGGATGGCGCCGCTTTTTCAGGGTCAATCTCCTCAGCATCCAGTCTGATGGCAGAACTGCGCGGTCGCTCAATGAGGGGGCGGGTAGGCGCATTGCAATTTGGCACCAAAAATGCTGAGTAAATGATGTGTTCTAGGGATGGAGCTGTGAGTTCTCTCCTCCAATGTTGTTATGGATGTTGGCGCTTAATCGATTAGGTTAAGCGCCTTTTTTTTGTGACCGCAAATGATTTGGCGATCGGGCAGGGCTAAATCGTCAATACGATTTTTCCTTGGGCATGACCCTCTTCGATCTTTGCGTGCGCGAGCGCGGCGTCCGCCAGCAGCAATTGCTCGCCGACATGAATCTGTAAGCGGCCCTGGTCGAACCAGGTTGCGCATTGGTTCAGCATAGCCACATGCCTGTCGCGTGCCTCGTGCAAGTCCCTGAGCATCGGCGTCAGCATCAACTCGAAGCCGATCAGCAGATTGCGCATCCGGGCTTCGGCCCAGTTCAGCGCGCCGGGGTCGAGGATCGTGATCAGGCGGCCGAAATGCGCGGTGGCCGGAATGCTTTGTTCGAATACGGCAGGTCCGACCGTATCGAAAACCAGATCGCAGCCCTTGCCGGCGGTCAATTGATCGACCGCCTCGGCAAAGTCATGTGTTCGATAATTGATCACCTCGTCCGCGCCCAGCGCCTCGACGAATTCGGCTTTTTGTTCGGAGCTGACCGTCGTGATCACGCGCGCGCCTTTCAGTTTCGCGAGCTGTATCGCGACATGGCCGACGCCGCCCGCGCCGGCGTGGATCAGCACGGTTTGGCCGGCCTGCAGGCCGCCGCGGTCAAAGAGCGCGCCCCAGGCGGTGATCAACACCAGCGGGGAGGCGGCCGCTTCGGCGAACGACAAGGTCGTCGGCATCAAGCCGGCCCAGCGTTGGTCCAGCACCGTATAGTCGGCATAGTTGCCTTGTTCGCGGCCGAGTCCGCCATGACAGAACCAGACCTTGTCGCCGGGTTTGAAGCGGTCGACCGCGGCGCCGACCGCGACGACTTCGCCCGCACCGTCGCAGCCCAGTACCGCCGGCAGCGGATTCGGGAAAAACACGCCCCGGCTGCGGACCTTGGTGTCGATCGGATTGACGCCGGCCGCATGCAGTTTGACCTTGATGTCGGTCGGCGAGGCAATTTGGGGTTCGTCGATGTCCTGGAGCGACAAGACTTCGGGGCCGCCGGCGGCGGTCATCATGATGGCTTTCATGGCAATTCCTGTAGTCAATTAATGGCTGATGTTACGCATTGTCCATGAAAATCACGAAAGACACGAAAAATTTTATGGCGCAATCCGTTAAACCGTGGCTTTCGGATAGTTAATTTTGACCGAATCCTTAGGCGGTGAAGGCCGCTTCCGGGTTCAAGGATCTATCCCGTTCGCATCGCCATTGGCTGCGAAAATCATCAAAGCTGAACTGTTTCACGCAGTCGAGCCTGCCGTCGCCGGCGATATAAATATCGGGCAGGTTGCAGCCGTTGAAACGATTCGCCTTGACCAGGCTATAGGCGCCGACGTGCGTGAACACGACCCTGTCGCCGATCGCGAGCGGCGCCGCGAAGCGGTATTCGCCGAACAGATCGCCGGCCAGGCAGGTGCTGCCTGCCAGAATCGCGGCATATTGGCCTTCCGGCTGATGCTCGGCCAGGTCGGGCCGGCGCTGGTATTCGAACACCTCGGGATGATGGTTGACGCTGGTGTCCAGAATCGCAACGGTCTTGCCGTCGCTGATGAAAACATCCAGCACCGCCGCGACCAGATGGGCTGCATTGCCGACGACCGCCTTGCCGGGCTCGATAACGGCTTGCACGCCATACTGGCTTTCGAGCCGCAGGATGAGATCGATGAACGGGCGATGGTCGGTGATGTTGCCGTATAAATAGCCGCCGCCGAGATTGATCCAGTCGAGCGTACTCAGCTTGTCGCCAAAACGCTCTTCGAGCTTTTGCAGGGTTTCGATCAACGCGCTATAAGCGGTCGCGGAAAAGCTGTTGTGCAGGTGCAGGCCTTCGATGCCCGCCCAGGAATCCAGGCTTTCCAGGTCCTCGATCGCAACGCCGAGTTTGGAATGCGGGCGGCAAGGGTCGAAGCGTTCGTCATTTAGATTGGATAGCTTCGGGTTGATCCGCAGTCCGGCCGATGCCTTACCGCGCAAAGCCGGGCTAAAACGCTGAAATTGGCTTAGCGAGTTGAAGCTGATATGGGTGCAGCACTCGCTCAAGGCGTCGATCTGATCCGGCCGGATGCCGGGCGTCGTCAGATGAATGCCGCCTTGCTCTTGCAGGATTTCTTTCGCGAGCCGGGCTTCAAACAGCGAGCTGACCGAAAAGCCGTCGACGAAGGGGCTAGCCGTTTGCAAGACCTCCGACAAGGGCAGCGACTTGATCGAATATAACAGGTTGACGCCGCTCTGTTTCTTCAGTTCGGCCAGGGTTTGTAAATTGGCGCGCAGGGCGTCCTTATCGATCACGAAGGCGGGCGAAGTCGCCAGTCCGCTCTTTATTGTGTTTAAATCCATCGTGCTGGCTAGCGTCCGCGGCAGGGATAAAGGGCTTTTTCGGTGATCACAAAGTCCATCGGGATGTCGTGAGCGTCCATCTCGACCCGATCCAGCAACTGCGACTCGAAACAGACGCCATACAACACCGTATCCTTTCTTATGCCGGCAAGCAGGCGGTCATAATAACCCGCGCCATTGCCGAGGCGGCCGCCATGCAGATCGAACGCGACGCCCGGAACGATGATCAGATCGAGTTCGGAAGGCGAAACTTCCTTGCCGGCTTCGCCCCAGCGCGCCTTCGGCGGCTCCGGAATAGCCCAGGTGCCGGGCGCCAGTTCGGCAAGATTTTGAAGATGCCACAAACCCAGCTTGCGCCGGCCGTGCTCGTCGTGCGTGCAATAAGGAATCACGATGCGCTTGTGCTTATCCAGTTCGAGGCGCAAGGACGGCAGCGTTCTGACCTCGGATTTGCAGCCGATATACCACAGCACCGTGTCGGCGGCTTGATAGGCGGCTTGCGCGTTGATTCGGGTGCAGAGAGCCGCGCTGAGCGCATCCTTGTCGGTTTGTCGATCGCGCGCCAGGCGGGCTGTGCGGCGTTGTTCGTCTTTGCGGGAAGGCATCGGATAAAGGGGCGAATTTCCCTGGTTAAATACCAGATCATACACAAATTCCAGGCTATTTTAAATCCGTCAGGTGCTTTTGATTGTTTTTGCTGAGGGAATTCTTTTATACTTTACGGTTATTTTAGTTAAGGGGGTAGTACCATGGAAAAACCATTTATTTTACACATGCTGACAACCGCCAAAAATCTGAGTCCGTTCGACGTCAATATGGCGATGGATGCCGGCTGGATTTCGGCCGTGCCTTATATCAATGTCGAACCGAGCGAAGTTCAGGGTTTGGTTCAGGATGCGATTTTTTCGCGCAGCGCGAAAAACTTGAAACGCACCGGCATCTTTATCGGCGGACGCGATACCAAACAGGCGATGGACATGCTCAAAATCGCCAAACGCTCGATGGTGCCGCCTTTTGAAGTCTCGGTGTTTGCGGATCCGAGCGGCGCTTTCACGACGGCGGCCGGCATGGTCGCGGCGGTCGAGCGCGAATTGATCAATAAATTCAATACCACGCTGGAAGGCAAAAACATTCTGGCGCTCGGCGGCACGGGGCCAGTCGGCCAGGCCGCGGCGGTGATTGCGGCGCGCGCGGGCGCGAATGTCAGAATCATCGGCCGCCAGCTCGATAGAGCGCAAAGCGTGGCGGACATGTGCAGCAATGAATTCGGCGAGGGCGAGATCACGATCACGGCCGGCGCGGACGCAGACAAGGCCGAGTACATCAAAACCGCCGATGTGGTGTTTGCAACCGGCGCGGCCGGCATCGAGCTGTTGAGCGCGCAATTGATCGCTTCGGCGCCGCAACTGAAAGTGGCGGCGGATGTGAATGCGGTGCCGCCGGCCGGTATCGCCGGCGTCGATGCGTTCCATAACGGTACGCCGATCGCAGGTTCGATCAGCGGCGCGGTCGGCATCGGCGCGCTCGCGATCGGCAATGTCAAATATCAGGCGCAGAACTTGCTGCTAAAGAAAATGATCAGCACCGAAAAGCCGGTTTACCTGCATTTCGACCATGCTTTCGAAGTCGCGCGGGAATATATCAAAACCCATCCTTAAATTACGGCGAAGGTGAAGCCGGGTATCGAATGGAGTGCCCGGTTCCAAAAATTCCGGGGGCCGGGTTCAGACATGAAACCCGGCTTAGCGTTCCCGCCCTGCTTCATTTCGGCTTGGCTTATCCGTCTTCCTCCGCAAGCAAAGATGTTCTTTGTATTTTAGTCTTTCCCTTTTATATTACGCTCTCCAGCAACGAAACAAGGATCACCGATGGAAAAACGCAGCATACTTCACATGCTTGACCCGATGCCCAACAACAGCCCGTTCGATATCAACATGGCGGTGGATGCGGGGTTTGACGTGTTGATGCCCTATAGCAACGTCAAGCTGGACAGCGTGAATGGGTTGACCCAGGACGCGATCTTTTCGCGGGGGCCGGCCGGCGTCAAACGGACTGCGGTGTTCATCGGCGGGCGCGATATCGGCCTCGCGATCGACATGCTCGCCGCGGCTAAGCGCGCGATGGTGCCGCCGTTTGAAGTTTCGGTGCTGGCCGACCCGAGCGGCGCATTTACGACCGCCGCGGCGCTGGTCGCCTGTGTCGAAAAGGAGCTGGCCGCGAAGCACGGCAAGACCTTCAAGGATTGCAAGGCTGTGGTTTTCGGCGGCACCGGCGCGGTCGGCATCACGACCGGCGTGATCGCCTCTCTGGCCGGTCTCGATGTCGCGATCGTCGATCACTTGTCGCTCGAAACCGCGAACGAAATTGCCGCGGCCTATAACCGCCGCTTCGACTGCCATATGAGGGGCGCATTTGCCGGTTCCGATGCGGAAAAAGCCGCACTGATCGCCGATGTCGATATTATTTTCTGTACCGCGAAAGCCGGTGTGCAGGTGTTGAATGCCGGGGTGTTGAAGGCCGCGAAAAATCTGAAGGTTGCTGCCGACATCAATGCGGTGCCGCCGCTCGGCATCGAAGGCGTCAAGCGCAGTCATTATGGCGAGCCTTTGCTGAATGCGGAACAATCACCTGGCGCGGTCGGCATCGGCGCGCTCGCGGTCGGCGATGTCAAATACAAGCTGCAAAATAAATTATTGCGCTTGCTGTTGGAGGCCGAGCGGCCGTTGTATCTGGATTTCAGGGAAGCCTTTGCGAAGGCGCGGGAACTGGTCTAAGAATCGACGCGTAGAAAGGGCGGGGAGATGCGGAGATAATCGGAAGACGGTGTCTCCGGATTGCGCGGAAACAGGGCAAGATCGGCAAAGAAGTGCCTAAAACCGGGCGCCGATCAGCGCCCGGCAAGAATCGCTAGGAAGCGTTTTTATTCCGCAGCGATCGTGACCGGCAGAGTCACCACGACATCGGAGTGCAGGTTGATGTCGATTGGGTACTCGCCAATGTGGCGGATCGCGCCGTGCGGCAGACGCACTTCCGCTTTCTCAACCGCAACGCCGGCCGCGGTGATCGCTTCGGCGATGTTGTGGGTGCCGACCGAGCCGAACAATCTGCCTTCGTCGCCCGCTTTGTGGGTGATCACGATTTGCAGTTTGCTGATCGCGGCAGCGCGTGCTTGCGCGGCAGCCAGCTTTGCAGCGGCGGCTTTTTCGAGTTCCGCGCGACGCGCTTCAAACTCGGCGATTTTTTTGGTGGTTGCAGCAACTGCCTTGCCGGTCGGTATCAGATAATTTCTGCCATAGCCGGCCTTGATCGTGACTTTGTCACCCAGGGCGCCCAAGTTCGCTATTTTTTCAAGCAAAATAACTTCCATCTTTTAATCCTCTTATTCGGACGTTTAACCGATAAATGGCGCCCTCAGGCGCTCGTTTGATTCGAATTTCTTTTACGAAGGTTAAGCCACGCGTCGATCAGGCCGACGACAGCGACCGGGGGTAAGACTTGCGGCACCAGAAACAGCGTCACATAAAACAGCGGCACCGCGAAGCGGCTGATTGGGGTTTGTGAGAACACCACATGCAGCACCGAGGTGCCGATGACGGTGTAGAGCACAAACAACAAAATGGTCATGTTCCATGCAACTTCGGCCACGGTCTCGGTAGCAAAAAATGCGACCGCCAGCACGATCAGGCTGCTGATCGCCAGTTTCGGGCTGGTGTTCAGCAGCAAAAACTCCTGTTTGAATCCGCCCGGATTGAACAGCTGCGATTGCCACCAGCGCCCGAGAAACAGTCCGAACAACAGACTGAATACGGTGCCGGCGGCAAACATGCCGGTCATGTAATGGGAGAATTCGCCGATCCAGTTCTTGATGTCCTGGAGCGGTGCGGCTTGCTGCATCATCTGCTCGAGCAGTGCGGTCCACAGCGCGGCGGGGTTATCTATGAATAGATAAAATCCCGCAACGCCCAGCATGCCGATGAAGACCGCTATTTCAACCGCCAGGGACAACTGCCGTCCTTCCCGCAGGATGATCGAGATCGCCCAGACCGGCAACCACAACAGCATTGCGTAGAGCAGGGCGAATTGAAAGTTGTCGATCGCGAAATAACCGAGCAGGGCGGCGGCGATGCCGGCGCCGAACAGGATGTACAGGCCTTCGACGGCGCCGCGCCGGAGCGTGACGAGTGCGATGGTGGCCGAACTGAGAATGCTGATCGGCGGGAATTTCAGCGACAGCAGTGCCAGCGTCGAGGCCACGATAATGGCCTGTGTTCGCCCGCGCATGATGTAATCCGCCAAAATTCTCACAGTCTTACCTGGTCTGGCTCAATTATTTGTGTGCGTCGCAGTAAGGCAGCAGCGCAATGAAGCGTGCGCGCTTGATCGCGGTGCACAGCTGTCTTTGATATTTTGCACTGACCCCGGTGATGCGGCTGGGTACGATCTTGCCGGTTTCGGTGACATAGTCACCCAGCAAGTTCAGGTCTTTGTAATCGATTTCCACGCCGTTAGTGGCGCCGAAGCCTTTAGTTTTACGTCTTGCGTTACGTGCCATGATGTTCTCTTAATCCTGTTAGGTTGATGGGTTAGTCGGCAGCCAATTCGTCGGCGTCGAAGTCCTCGATGTCTTCGTCGGCTACAGCTTCGGCTTCAGCGGCAGCGGCGCGAGCGGCGGCTTCCTTGGCTTTGACTTCGGCGTTTCTGCTTTCTTCAGCGGCTTGCGTCGCGATCGAAGAAGGCGTGGTGACCGCTTGTTTTTGCAGCAGGGTCATGCTGCGCAGGATTGCGTCGTTGAAACGGAAGTTGCTTTCCAGTTCCGCCAGTGTCGGCTGGTCGCATTCGATGTTCATCAGCACATAATGCGCTTTGTGGATCTTGTTGATAGGGTAGGCCAAATGTCTGCGGCCCCAGTCTTCCAGGCGGTGAATCGAACCGGAAGCGCCTTCGATGACGGCTTTATAGCGATCGATCATCGCAGGTACCTGAGCGCTTTGGTCAGGATGGACTAAAAAGACAATTTCGTAATGTCGCATGGTTTTTCCTTACGGTTGAAGCCTTCCGCCGAACCTAAGCGCGAGCGGTAAAGCAAGGATGAGGCAAATGCCCCGATAAAACTTACCATTATATAAGGTTTGTGGTGTAAGGAAAAGCTTTAATTTCAATCCTTTGTAGAAGGCATAAAAGCGGTGCGGCAGGGATTCTGTGCGCGGAAAAGGAGCGGGGGGTATGCAAAAAATGACAATAAAATGAAAGGCTAGCACTTATAATCAGGCTCTTGACAAGAACTGGTGTTTCCTTCATTGTGGCGGCGTCCACTTAATCTACAGGGGGAGTTATGCTTTGGAAATCTACTGTTTTAGTCTTTACGGCTGTGCTGGCGGGTGTCGGGGCGGGAAGCGCCTTCGCGGTCAGCGTTCTGGAACGTGCTGGCAACCCTTTCCGCACCGCCGCAAATAATCAGGAGTTCATTCTGAACAAGCAGAATGTCAATGCCAATCAATTCGGCCTGTTGCGAACGCATGATTTCGACGCGAAGGTCGAAACGCAGCCGTTGGTTGTGCAAGGCGGCGCCGGAGCGGACGATCTGGTGATCGTGACCACGATGAAGAACCAGGTGATCGGTATCAGCGCACGCACGAATCAGCGTTTGTACGAAGTCGATTTGGGTGTTGAAGCGGATTCGGCCGATATGGATGCTTGGGGGCATACGCCAACCTGGGGTATCGCCGCCACGCCGGTCATCGATGCGGCCACCAATACCTTGTATGTGGTGGCCTGGATGCGCAAAAATGCGAATGACAACCGCTATCGCGACTATAAGGTGTTCGCGTTGAATCCGATGAACGGCATGCAGAAATCGCCGCCGGTGCGCATCTTCGGGCAATCGCAGGAAGGCAATGGTTGCTGGTTCAATGATGCGGATGCGGTTTTTACCGAAAACGGCCAAACTCAACAATATGTGTATCCTAAATTGCGTGCCGGTTTGGCGTTGACCGGCAATAACGGGTTGGTGCTGGCCTTCGCGGCCAATGGGGAAAGCTTTCAGGGCGGACGTAAAAATCCGCACGGTTTCGTGATCGCCTACGATACCCGCGGTTTGCTCGGGCAGACCGGCTTTTCACGCGAGCCGGGCATCTTTTGCGCGACCGCTTTCAATAACTGGGGCGCCGGCATCTGGCATGCGGGCGGCGCTCCGGTCACCGAAGGCGATACGATTTACGTCGCGACTTCGAACGGCACCTCGAACAACGGCGGCGTCGACCTGACCGAAAGCATGATCAAGCTGCGTTTCGTGCCCGGTGCGGGCGGCAGCCGGCCGCTGCTGCAAAAAGTCGATTGGTACAAGGCCTTTCTCGACGAGCGGACTTCCGGTGATGGCTGCCTCTGGCCGGACAACAAGACCGAGGTTTCCTGCGGCCGCGCGGCAATCAACAAGGCCGGGTCGGATTGGGATTTCGGCGCGACCAGCCCGATGTTGATTCCGGGGTCGAACATGCTGCTCCAGGGCACCAAGGACGGCCTCATTTACGCGTTGAATAAAAACGATCTCGGCCAAAACGACCGCTTCAACAAGCTGATGTTCAGGCCGCCGCTGGTCGCCTCCTATGATGGCGGCGATGTGAATGAAAACTGGGCGCGCGCGAATCGGTTGAACGCGAGCATTCCCTGTCCCGATCCCGGCGATGTCGACGACGGCACCCGCAATTGGTTCCTGCCATGCAGCGATCTGCGCCCGGAAAACAACCGCATGCACCACATCCATGCGATGGCGTACGCCAAGCGCGATGCGGCGCGGGGTATCGTCTATGTCTGGGGCGAAAACTCGCAGCTCAAGAGTTACAATTTTTTTACCGGGCCGGATACCTTGCCGACGTTTCGTGCGCAAGGATCGGAAATCGCCTCGGGCAATATGCGATCGCCTGGAGGCATGCCCGGCGGCTTGCTTTCCATCTCCGGGCGGCCGGCGGCCACGGATGCGATCGATTTCAATACCGCGATCGTCTGGGGGATTTATGCCAAATTCGGCGACAGCAACAAGAGCTTCGGCGACAGTCAGTTGGTCGCCTACGATGCGTCAACGATTCTGCCAGGCGGTAAATTGCGCCGATTGTTCAGAACGGGCGACGATAATCAAGGCGGGCTCGGTCTGATGGGCAAGATGATTCCGCCGGTTGTCGCCAACGGGCGGGTGTATGTGATGATCTACCGCCTGGCGCCCGGAACGGACCGGGTAATCGGCAGCCAATTAAAGGTCTACGGGCTGAAATCCTGATCTTCCGGCAGGAGAGGGGCGGCCTGATTCGATCCGCCCCGGTCTTCCCTCAATAACGCGGCACCGAACTGTCGCAATGCAGAGACCAGGCGTCGATCCCGCCGGTCAGGCTCGCGATGTTCGCAAAGCCCTGCTGCGCCAGATAATTGGCCGCCTGCATGCTGCGCATGCCGTGATGGCAGATCACCACAATGTCCCGCGCCGGGTCGAGATCGGCAATCCTCTGCGGTATTTGCTGCAACGGAATCAACGTGCTGCCGTCGATGTTCGCATAGTGATATTCCTGCGGTTCCCTGACATCGAGCAGGAAAAGGTCGGCGCCTTGCGCCAGGCGATCTTTCAGGTCGGTTGCGGATAAAGTTGTGACTGCCATGTGTTACCTTGTGTTGATGAATCGTTCGAGTCGTTGCACCGCGTCCGCCAATTTTTCGAGCGAGGTCGTATAGGCGAAGCGCAGGGCATGATGGGCTTCGTGCGTGCCGAAATCCTTGCCCGGCGTGACCGCGAGGCCTTCGCTTTCGAGCAGGTCCAGCGCGAACTTGAAGCTGTCGTCGGTGAATTTGGCGCAGCGCGCATAGATATAAAATGCGCCTTCCGGCTTGATCGGTACCTCAAAGCCGATCCGCACCAGCGCATCGTACAGGAAATCACGCCGCTTTTCGAATTCGAGGCGGCGGCTTTCCAGTTCGGCGAGCGTGGCGTCGTCGAAGGCGGCCAGCGCGGCATGCTGGGCATCGCTCGAGGTCGAGATGAAGATGTTTTGGGACAGTTTTTCGGTCGCCTCGATAAAGATTTCCGGCACGATCAGCCAGCCGATACGCCAGCCGGTCATGCCGAAATATTTCGAGAAACTGTTGATCACGAAGACTTCGTCGCTGAATTCGAGCGCGGTCGCCGCGGTCTCGCCATAGACCAGGCCGTGATAAATCTCGTCCGAATAAAAGCAGCCGCCGAGCCGTTGAGTTGTGGCGATCACTTTTTTGAGCTCGTCGCGCGGAATCATCGTGCCGGTCGGATTGGAAGGCGAGGCGATCAGGACGCCTTTGGTATAGGCCGACCAATGGCGCTCGATCAGGTCGGCGGTCAATTGGTAATGGCTGTCCGCGTCGACCGGGATCGTGCGGGTTTTGCCGTCATAAAGCTGCACGTAATTGCTGTTGCAGGGATAGCAGGGGTCGGCCATCAACACTTCCTCGCCCGGATTCAGGCTCGCGCCCAGGGCCAGCAAAAACGCGCCGGTCGCGCCGGGCGTCACAAAGATGCGGCGGACCGGGATCGTCACTCCGTATTTCAGGCGGTAGAATGCCGCGATTTTTTCTCGAAGTTCGGGCAAGCCCGCCGCCGACGTGTATTTGACGTCGCCGGTCGCGGTGTGCGCAATCGCCGCCTTCAGGATCGTTTGCGGCGTCATAAAATCCGGCTCGCCGATTTCCATGTGAATGATGTCTCGGCCTTCGGCTTCCAGTTCCTTCGCACGCCTGAGCAGTTCCATCACATAAAAAGGCTGAATGCCCGAAATTCGCTCCGCTACCCTTAAGCCCATGCTGTTGCCGCTCGTTTCAAAAGACAGAATGATACCAATAAATCTTGCCAACCCGTAACTATTCTGCTAAAAATATAGGGTTTATTTAGCCTATCCCTTGGGAGTTATTGGATGATCGAAAGTTCTAAAGTTGGTGCATCACCGTTCAGTTTTACGCCTTATGTGGAACAGGAAGGCGAAGAATACATGAATGATGCTCAATTAAAGCATTTTGAGAACATTCTAAAAAACTGGAAAGCCGAACTGATGAAGGAAGTCGACCGCACCGTGCACCACATGCAGGATGACGCAGCCAACTTTCCCGATCCGAACGACCGGGCCACACAGGAATCCGAATTCAGCCTGGAACTGCGGACCCGCGACCGCGAGCGCCGACTGATCAAGAAAATCGACGAAGCGCTGAAGGAAATCGAATCCGGCGGTTATGGCTTTTGCGAGTCCTGCGGCATCGAAATCGGCATCCGTCGTTTAGAAGCGCGTCCGACCGCGACCTTGTGCATCGATTGCAAAACCCTGGATGAAATCCGCGAAAAACAAATGGGCTGATCTTTCGCCGCGCCGTGGCGGGGGCTAAGCCTTATGTCGGCCGGTTTGCACCGTCGCCGACCGGTCCCTTGCATCTCGGTTCTCTCTACACGGCGCTGGCGAGTTTCCTCGATGCGCGCGCCCGGCGCGGCCGTTGGCTGCTGCGCATCGACGACATCGACACGCCGCGCAATGCGCCGGGCGCCGTCGGCAGCATATTAGAGACGTTGGCAGCTTATGGCCTGCATTGGGACGGCGCGGTTTATTACGAAAGCCAGCACTTGGCCGACTATGAACAGGCGCTGGCCCGGTTGCAGCGGGAAGACCTGCTCTATCCCTGTATTTGCAGCCGCAAGCTGCTGGCCGAACTGCCCGGCCGGCACGACATCTATCCGGGGCTGTGCCGAAACCGGACCGCGATTCCATCCGGTCAATCCTACGCCTTACGCGCCAAAAGCGACGACCGCGATATCGTCTTCGAAGACCGGCTGCAAGGCCTCATTCGCCAGAACCTCGCGGCCGAACACGGCGATTTCATCCTGAAGCGCAAGGAAGGCATCGTTTCCTACCAACTCGCCTGCGTGATCGACGATCATCTGCAAGGCATCACGCATGTCGTTAGAGGATTCGATCTCGTCGACTCGACCCCGAAGCAGATTTTTCTGCAGCAACTGCTCGGCCTGCCGACGCCTTCCTACCTGCATGTGCCGATCATCATCGACAGCCACGGCTATAAGCTCAGCAAGCAGACGCTGGCCGAGGCGGTGACCCTGCGGAATGCGCCTGCGGTGATGTTCAAACTGCTGGAATTATTGCGGCAAAAGCCGCCGGTTGAGCTGAAGCAGGCATCCTGTCCGGAACTGCTGGACTGGGGCGTGCGGAACTGGGATCCCGCATCGTTAATTAAAACTCATGCGATTCAGCCAGAGATAAATTGAAAAAAGTTGAATTGGAAAGGGTGATGCTCGGTTGGCTCTCCGTTAAGCATCTCAATGATATACTTTTTCTGGAGTGAGGTGTGGTGAGGAACGAACTGTATCGCATCGTTCGCGATTGATGCGGTTCCTATCGTCACCTACGGCCCTGCGGCCAAACGTCTGCTCCCGACTCGCTTTAAATTTCGTCCTTCTCTACCCAGGTTTTGACGATCGGGGGCTGGTAATTTGCAAAGCGGTCCAGCAACTTCTCGGGATCGCTTTCCACAATCAGTATTGCGCGGTGAGAGGGGGGGCAAATTGTTCCGTTACCGCGTGATCCAGAAATTCGATCAACGGATCGTAATAGCCTTCCACATTGAGCAAGCCGCAAGGCTTGTCGTGAAAGCCAAGCTGGGCCCAGGTCCAAATCTCGAACAGTTCCTCCAGTGTGCCGAGGCCGCCCGGAAGCGCGATGAAGCCGTCGGACAGTTCCGCCATCCGCATCTTGCGTTCGTGCATTGATTGCGTGACATAGAGTTCGCTCAGCCGATAATGCGCGACTTCTTTGCGCATCAAGGCTTCGGGAATTACGCCGACCGCCTTGCCGCCTAGCTGTAGCACATGATCCGCTACCGCGCCCATGATGCCGATGCTGGCGCCGCCGTAAACGAGGCCGATGTTGCGGCTTACCAGGGCTTCGGCGAGGGCGCGGGCGGCGTCCGCATAAGCTTTTAGCCGTCCGGGGCTGGAGCCGCAATAGACGCAGATATTTTTGAGTGGTTTCATGAATTCCTGGTGCCGGACGGGATACACCTTGCGTCCGTCATGATTGGGGTCTGGATGATAGTTTGCATATGCGGGAGTTGTCAAAACTTTGGGTCGGGGCTGCAAAGCCGATTTGCTCGGCTGGCGGTGTCGATTAGGTGTTGACGGGGTGTCTGAATATCAACAGTCGATGGGGCGATAATCGGGCTAAAGCAGCCTTGCCAATTGGCGGTCATGCGTGCGGCTCAATGCGATCAACGCCAGCGCCGCGCCGGCCAGGGCAAAAGCCATGTCCGATTGCGTGTCCCAGGAATAGCCTTGGGTGCCGAGAAAGGCTTCGGCGCCGTCTTTGCTGAACAAGGCCGCTCCCCATTCGATCATTTCGTAAACGGCGCTGAGTGCCAGGCAGAAACAGAGGATCATGAAATTCAGCCAGTTGCGGCTGCGGAAAACCGCGTTTCTGATCAGGATTTCCCGGCTGACGATCGCCGGATCGAAGCCTTGCATGAAATGGCCGAGTTTGTCGTAATTATTCCGTTCGAGGCCAAAAACACTCTTGATCGTGTCGAACAGCGGGACTTCCGCGTAGGTGTAATGACCGCCGATGAACAGAATGATGCTGTGCGCGAGGATCAGCCAATAGGCCAGCGGCGTCAAGCGAAAGCGATTTCGGGTCGCGATGACCGCGATCATGCCGATCACGGCGGGTAGGGTTTCCATTATCCAGGTCGGATAGTCTTTCGGGTGAATGCCCGACCAGATGAAAGCCGCCAAGAACAGCGCGAGTCCGGTTTTATACATGGCTTGTTAACAGCGTGAGTCCGTTGAGTGCTGTTATTATCGCAAAGCGGCGGCATTTTTTCATGCCTCGAACATTTTCGATGCGCGTTCAATAGGACCCAGCCTTTGATCAGGTGGGAAATAATGACCCGATTTGTGACTTGCAGCGCCAATTTGGTGCGCCGAAGTAAGTTGGCTGACGGCTTAAATTGCGTTAACCGGGGGTTTTAGCCCATTCGCATCAGGACAGAAAGAGGTAGATGGCGCGCCGTGCTCTTTTGATCGCTTCGTCGTCGTCTTCGGCGGTCACGTTGATGATCGACCGCAATTGAGTGCCCAAAAACACGCGCAAATGATAGCCGTAATTATCACAGATCAACTCCGCGTCATTCCATTTTTCAACGATTCGTATCATAAAGTCTCCTTATCCAATGGGTGTAAACTTTTTCTGTAAAAAGTTTTGATAAAGCCCAGCAAAAAACGGGCCATACTCAGTTTTCGTTTGGTCGTTGCGACGAATAGCGCAAATTTATAAGACAAACAATGCTTATGACCATGATGATAAGGATTTTTCTCCCAGTCACAGGTCTATTATTTTCCATGCAAGATGAATCCGCGATGAACGCCCGCAGGAATAGCGAGCAGACGGTTGTCGGGGAGGGTGGTGCTCGTTAACGATTTGGGTCAGTTGATTAAGATAGCAGATTTTTGGGAAAAGTGTATGCGTTTTTCAACTGAGCCGAAAAATTAGACAGGCGTTGCGGGGGGGTAGTGATTTTCGTTAGGCAAAAAAAAGCCCGTCATGTGACGGGCTTTTTGTCGAGCCGAATGAAGCGGATCAGTTTTTGGCTTTATCGACGATTTTGTTCGCCTTGATCCACGGCATCATCGCGCGCAGTTTTTCGCCGACGACTTCGATCGGATGTTCCGCGTTCAGACGGCGGCGAGCGGTCATTTCCGGATAGTTGGTCGCGCCTTCCATGATGAAGCGTTTCGCGTATTCGCCGTTACGGATGTTGTTCAGCGCTTCTTTCATCGCGCGGCGGCTTTCGTCGTTGATCACGCGCGGGCCGGTCACGTATTCGCCGTATTCGGCGTTGTTCGAGATCGAATAGTTCATGTTCGCGATGCCGCCTTCGTACATCAGGTCGACGATCAGTTTCAGCTCGTGCAAGCATTCGAAATAGGCCATTTCCGGTGCATAACCGGCTTCGACCAGAGTTTCGAAACCGGCTTTGACCAGTTCAACCGCGCCGCCGCAGAGAACGGCCTGTTCGCCGAACAAATCGGTTTCAGCTTCGTCGCGGAAGGTGGTTTCGATGATGCCGGAACGGCCGCCGCCGATCGCCGATGCGTAGGACAGGCACAGGGCCTTTGCGTTGCCGGAAGCGTCTTGCTGCACCGCGATCAGGTCGGGCACGCCGCCGCCGCGGACGAATTCGGAGCGGACCGTGTGGCCGGGCGCCTTCGGTGCGATCATCACCACGTCGAGGTCGGCGCGCGGTACGACCTGGTTGAACAGGATCGAGAAACCGTGCGCAAACGCCAGGGTCGCGCCCTGCTTGATGTTCGGCTCGATTTCGGTCTTGTACAACTGCGCCTGAAATTCGTCAGGCGTCAGAATCATCACTACGTCGGCGCCGGCAACCGCTTGCGCCACGTCCTGGACGGCCAGGCCGGAGCCTTGCGCCTTCGCGACCGAAGCCGAGTTCGGCCGCAAGCCCACTACCACATCGACGCCCGAGTCTTTTAAGTTGTTCGCATGCGCATGGCCTTGGGAACCGTAACCGATGATCGCGACTTTTTTGGATTTGATGATCGAAAGATCCGCATCTTTGTCGTAATAAACTTGCATTATTGTACCTGTTGTGACTTTTTAATTGGAAAATGAAACGGTGCGTCTTGCTTATAAGTGCAGGCCGCTTTCGCCGCGCGAAATGCCGGTTGGGCCGGAGCGAACGACTTCGATGATCGCTTCGGCCGCGATCGCGGCGATGAACGCGTCGAGCTTTTCGGATGGGCCTGTCATCTCGACGACATAAGTGGATGCCGTCACGTCGACGATCTTGCCGCGGAAAATGTCCGCGAGGCTTCTGATTTCAAGCCGGTTCTGCTCGGTGCTCCTGATCTTGATCAGCATCAGTTCGCGTTCGATATGCGCGCCGACATCGGCTAGATCGAGCACCTTGACCACGTCGATCAGCTTGTTCAGCTGTTTGGTGATCTGTTCGATGATGTCGTCGCTGCCGCGCGTCACGATCGTCATCCTGGATAAAGTCGGATCTTCGGTTGCTGCGACGGTCAAGGATTCGATATTGTAGCCGCGTGCGGAAAACAGGCCCGCGACGCGCGACAGCGCGCCGGATTCGTTTTCCATCAAAACGGAGATGATGTGTCTCATTAGGCTAATTCCCTGTCTGTTGAGGCGGAGTCGAGACCCCGAAGCTTCATGTCGTTATGAGCCTTGCCGGCTTCGATCATCGGAAACACGTTTTCGGTGCGATCGGTGATGATGTCCAGGAATACGGTCCGGTCTTTCATCGCAAATGCCTGTTCGAGCGCCGGCCGGACTTCTTCCGGCTTGTCGATGTGCATGCCGACATGACCATAGGCCTCGGCCAGTTTGACGAAATCCGGAATCGTGTCCATGTAAGAATGCGAGTAACGGCTTTCGTAGGTAAACTCCTGCCACTGCCGTACCATACCCATGTAACGGTTGTTCAGGTTGATGATCTTGATCGGCGTGTCATATTGCAACGCGGTCGACAATTCCTGAATGCACATCTGGATGCTGGCTTCGCCGGTCACGCAGGCGACATCGGCGTCCGGGAAACCGAGCTTGACGCCGATCGCGGCCGGCATGCCGAACCCCATCGTGCCGAGGCCGCCGGAGTTGATCCAGTGGCGCGGCTTGTCGAAGCGGTAATATTGCGCGGCCCACATCTGGTGCTGGCCGACATCGGAGGTGATGTAGGCGTTGCCCTTGGTAACTTCCCAGAGTTGTTCGATCACATATTGCGGCTTGATCAAGGGGCTATTGCGATCGTATTCCAGGCACTTCAGCGCCTGCCACTCGCCGATTTGCGCCCACCAGGCTTCCAGCGCCTTTTTGTGTGGCTTATGTTTGTGATCCTTGATCAGTTCGATCATTTGCTCCAATACCGGCTTCACTTCGCCGACGATCGGAATGTCGACCTTGACGGTCTTCGAAATCGACGCCGGATCGACATCGATATGGATGATCTTCGCATGCGGGCAAAACCTGTCCAGCTTGCCGGTCACCCGGTCGTCGAAGCGCGCGCCGATCGCGATGATCACATCGCTTTCGTGCATCGCCATGTTCGCTTCATAGGTGCCGTGCATGCCGAGCATGCCGATGAATTGCTTGTCGGTCGCCGGGTAGGCGCCAAGCCCCATCAGGGTATTGGTGATCGGATAGCCGAGCAGGCGGGTGAATTCGGTCAGTTCCCGGCTCGCTTCGCCGAGTACGACGCCGCCGCCGGAGTAAATAATCGGGCGTTCCGCGGACAGCAGCAAATCGACCGCTCTCTTGATCTGGCCTTTATGGCCGACCACGGTCGGATTGTAGGAGCGGATCGACACCTTTTTCGGGTAGTGATACGGCACCTTGATGTTGGGATCGGTCATGTCTTTCGGGATATCGACCACGACCGGACCGGGGCGGCCGGTGGTCGCGATATAGAATGCCTTCTTGACCGTTTCGGCGAGCTTGGTCACGTCCTTGACCAGGAAGTTGTGCTTCACGCAGGGGCGGCTGATGCCGATCATGTCGACTTCCTGGAAGGCGTCGCTGCCGATCACCGGCATCGAGACTTGCCCGGAAATCACGACCAGCGGGATCGAGTCCAGGAAGGCGGTCGCGATGCCGGTGATCGCGTTTGTCGCGCCGGGACCCGAGGTGACCAGCACGACGCCGGGTTTACCGGTTGCGCGCGCATAGCCGTCGGCCGCATGGGTCGCGCCTTGCTCGTGCCGGACCAGAATGTGCTTGATGTCCTGCTGCTGGAACAGTGCATCGTACAAGTGCAACACCGCTCCGCCAGGATAACCGAAAATATATTCAACGCCTTCGTCTTTAAGACTCTGCACCAAAATTTGTGCGCCGCTTAATTCCACCCCAATACCTCGTTCAACCTGAATTGTTCTCAAGCCGGCGGTCCGGCTTTGTGTTTTGCCGCATGGTTAATCCCGATGCGTTCAAAACGCATCGAAGAACCGCTAATTATAAGTCATTCTTCCGGCAATATCTCCTGTATTCTACTCGTTTCTTGGCAAAATTGTAATGTTCAATCTTAAATCCGTCCATAGCGGCTTGCGCTTCCAGGGTGTCGGCACGAGAGTTGCATGTTTTACCGAAAAGAGGGCGGTGAGGCGGCTGATGCGGCATCTTGGCAAGGTATGCGCTTCATATTCGCCTTTTCCGCTCCAAAATGAGGCTGTTGGCGCAAGATTGGCGAAGATCGGCGAAAATCTGAAAACTTTGCTGAATGTTTTATTTGAAACGCCTAAAATGGCCGCCATCTATTTTCAACTTACCGTAATTTGACCGATGCCTAAGAGACAATTAACAAAGAGTCACCCGAAAGCCGATATTACGAATCTGCCTGCTCTGGGAATGGACAAGGAAGGCCTGAAGGAGGATTTCAAGCGTTACTATGGACACAGGCTGGGCCGGGATGAGCATTGCTGTTCGCTGCATTATTCCTACGAGGGATTCTCGCTGGCGATCAGCGATCGCTTGATCGAGCGGTGGAAAAAAACCTATAACGCCTACAAAGAAACCGACTGCAAACACGCCTATTACCTGTCGATGGAATTTTTGATGGGGCGTACGCTGAGTAATGCGATGCTGAACCTCGGGATCAACGATACGGCGAAAAACGCGTTGTATGATCTGGGCCTGGAATTGGAAGAGCTGGTCGATAATGAGCCCGACGCGGGACTCGGTAACGGCGGCCTCGGTCGTTTGGCGGCCTGCTTCATCGACAGTTGCGCAACGCTGCAACTGCCGGTTACCGGTTATGGCCTGCGCTACGAATACGGCATGTTCACGCAATTGATCGTGAGCGGCGAGCAGGTCGAAAAGCCCGACCATTGGCTGCGCAACGGCAATGTCTGGGAGATTGAACGCCTCGAATTCAAGCAAAGAATCAAGTTCGGCGGCCGCACCGAGGTGCTCGTCGATGAATACGGCAAGAAACGGGTGGCTTGGGTCGATACGCATGATGTGTTGGCGATACCTTTCGACACGCCGATTCCGGGTTTCCAGAACGGCACGGTCAATACCTTGCGCCTGTGGAAGGCGGCCGCGACAGAGGAATTCAATCTGGACGAGTTCAATGCCGGCGATTACGCCGAATCGGTCGCCGCGAAAAACACCGCCGAAAACATCACGATGGTGCTGTACCCGAACGACGCGAACGAAAACGGCAAGGCCTTGCGCCTGAAGCAGCAATATCTGTTGGCTTCGGCGAGTCTGCAAGACGTGCTCGAAAAATGGGTCGGCCGTCACGGCAAGGATTTCAGCCAGTTCGCGGCGAAGAATTGTTTTCAATTGAACGACACGCATCCGAGCATCGCGGTCGCCGAGCTGATGCGGTTGTTGATCGACGAGCATGATCTCGAATGGTATGAGGCCTGGCTGATCACGCGCGAAACGATGGCTTATACGAACCATACGTTGTTGCCGGAAGCTCTGGAAAGATGGTCGGTATCGCTGTTCAGAAGCCTGTTGCCGCGCCTTTTGGAAATCATTTTTCAAATCAACGCGGATTTCCTGACCGAAGTGTCGGCACGCTGGCCCGGCGACACCGATCGTCTGACGCGCATGTCGCTGATCGAGGAAGGTCACGAACAACATGTCAGAATGGCCTATCTCGCAATCGTCGGCAGCTTCTCGGTCAACGGCGTCGCGGAATTGCATTCGAAGTTGCTGCAACAGGGCTTGTTCCGTGACTTTTACGAGTTGTGGCCGGAAAAGTTCAACAATAAAACGAACGGTGTCACGCCGCGCCGCTGGCTCGCGTCCTGCAATCCGGAATTGGCCGCTCTGATCAGCGAAACGATCGGCGACGGCTGGCTGACCGATCTGACGCAGCTGAAAAAACTCGAGAAATTTGCGGACGACAAAAAGTTCCAAAAGCGCTGGCAGGCCGTGCGCCATAATGCGAAGAAGCGCCTGGTCGATCTGAAGAAAGTTGAGCATGACATCGATATCAACCTGGACGCATTGTTCGACGTGCAGGTCAAGCGGATTCACGAATACAAGCGCCAGTTGCTGAACGTATTGCATGTGATCCATCTGTACGACCGCATCAAGCGCGGCGATACCGCCAACTGGACCAACCGTTGCGTGCTGATCGGCGGCAAGGCCGCGCCAGGCTATTTCATGGCGAAGCGGATCATCAAGCTGATCAACAATGTGGCTGATGTGATCAACAACGATCCTGTGGTCGGCGATAAGCTGAAACTGGTGTTTTTGCAGAATTACCGGGTGTCGGCGATGGAAAAAATCTGTCCGGGCGCCGATCTGTCCGAACAAATCTCGACCGCCGGCAAGGAAGCGTCCGGCACCGGCAACATGAAGTTCATGATGAACGGCTCGTTGACGATCGGCACGCTTGACGGCGCGAATATCGAAATCCGCGAGGAAGTCGGTGATGAGAATTTCTTCCTTTTCGGTTTGACCGAACAGGAAGTCGAGGAAAAACGTCACCATTACGATCCGGTTTCGATCATCGAAGCCGACGAAGACCTGAAGCGGGTGATGAACCTGCTCGAGATACGCTATTTCAACTCCTTCGAGCCGGACATCTTCGATCCGATCATCGCGTCGCTGAAAAGCCCGCACGATCCGTGGATGACGATCGCGGATTTCCGCAGCTTCCTCGATGCGCAGCGCCGCGTCGAAGAGGCCTATCAGGACCAGGAGCGCTGGACGCGGATGAGCATTATGAACTGCGCCGCCAGCGGCAAATTCTCGACCGACCGCACGATTGCCGATTATAACAACGAGATCTGGAAACTGACGCCGGTTTCAGCCAAAGGCTAACGGCGCGCGATGTTTCATGTCGTGTTGTACGAGCCGGAGATTCCGGCAAATACCGGCAACATCATTCGGCTTTGCGCCAATACCGGCGCAAAGCTGCATTTGATCGAGCCGTTGGGTTTTGAACTGGAAGACAAGAAGTTGCGGAGGGCCGGGCTCGACTATCATGAATGGGCCGAGGTGAAGGTGTATTCGAAATGGGCCGATTTCATTGACACGGTGCGGCCCGGCCGGCTCTTTGCAATGACCACGAAAGGCAAGACGCTGTTCAGCGGCGCGGCGTTCAATCCTGACGATGCCTTGCTGTTCGGTCCCGAAAGCCGGGGCTTGCCGGCAAGCCTGCTGGCCGAGGTGGGAGAGGCGCAATGCCTGTATCTGCCGATGCGGCCGGAAAGCCGCAGCCTGAATCTGTCGAATACGGTCGCGGTCGCCTTGTACGAGGCCTGGCGGCAGCAAGGCTATGACGGTGCGGCGCTCAAATGAGCTTTTTATCCCAGCCGTATAAAACCTAACGTTAGGTTCATTAGCGATGGCCTACGGGAGTCGAGAATTATTTTGCGTCATCCTTACTGACTTTAAAATTGCAGGCGCAATCGCCTTTTGCCAAGCAACTCAACTGCTCTACTTTTTCACCCAGCAATGCCGTTATTAAGGCGAGATCGAATTCGCAAATTTCGTCGTATTGTTTAACCAGGTCATGGTAGACGCAATTGTGCGCCTGGATACTGAATTCATCGGATTCGATCCGGGCATCGGCTTGTACTTCATAGCCGAGTTCATTCATGATTTTGAGCAGCTCATCGATTTTTTCATTGAGCTCGTTCCCTTCAAACCGTTTGCGCAGCTTTTCTGCCAATTTGAGCCCCAATTTTCGCATATAGCCCCTAAAACGCTCGGGGCCTATTTCCTGGCGCAAATCGCTCAGCATTAATTCCGAAAACCAGGCATATTGCTTGGGAAAATAGTTGATGCCCTTATCCGTCAGCGCATACACCGTAACCGGCCGGCCGGCGGTTTTATTCAAAGTCTTTTTTTTAATGTAGCCTTCATTTTCAAGCGCGGCAAAATGTTTTTGAACCGCGGTTCTCGAAATATCCAAAGCATCGGCGACGTTGTCGATGCACAGTCCTTTCCTGTTCTCGAGTAATAATTTAAGTATTTGATTCTGGCGAGAACTTATCTCTTGAGACATGACAACCTTCATTCGGGAAAATGTTTTTTGCAAGGATAACACAGGTGTCTTCCATGCTATTTAAAATTATAAATAATCTTATAAAACTTATAAGTTGCAAAAGTTTTTTTTGGGGTCTACACTAATTGCAACTGGAGCTTCTTTGTAAACCGGCTGCTCAACGGGTCCTCCTCATGCGACCATTGAGGCTCCAGTTACAAAGCAAGCTCGCTTGCTAGGCTTTAGAAACGCTGAAGAGGACTTGGAAAAAATTCTCGCCAGGCTCGATCGATGACGGATCGACCGTCGCTTCATTAGACAATTTTTTTGCGAAAGTCTGCAGGGATCTTTTCAGCCCTGTTTTTCCAATAGGGCAGGATGAAACGGGAGCTTCAGTTACAGCTCACTTGATAGAGAGGCATAAAAATGACAACAAAAATAGCCGTTTTAATATTCTGTGTATTTACGTTTACCCACATGGCGCAAGCCAACACGGAGTCGGGAAAAACTCACCTGATCACGATGAAAGCAGCCAAACTGGACTCTGGACAGTTGGCTTACCAGATGGTGACTCACAAAATACGCGACGCTTCCGGGCAGACCGAAGATATTACCCATCAGTATAGCACCGAGCCGACCATCCCGGGACCTGCGATCATGATGACCGAGGGAGACAAGGCGGAAGTGACGCTGGAGCAAGACATCAAGGGATCGAATGAGCCGGTCAGTATCCATGTGCATGGCGTCCATTACAAGATGGACAGTGACGGCACGATGAAAGTGTTCAATCACACTGCCGATCAGGCTGCTTTTCCGGGTAAACCTTATACCTATAAATGGACGGCAGCGCCTGGCACCGCCGGCACCTGGCCCTACCATGATCATGCCTTCGGCAATCCGATGCTGGGCGCCGAAGACAAAGGCCTGTACGGTACCCTGATCATCAACCCTAAGGGCGGCAAGGTCTCGGCGATGATCGACGGCCAGATAAAACAGGTGGATCTTAAGGACATCAAGCGCGAGTTCATCCTGTGGATGCACGAAACCACTTTCTGGGGTATGGAGCTTAACCATCTCGCCAACCGCCAAGTGCCCTTGTGGACTAACCCAACTATCGGAGCGCGTGAGGACGAACTGGTGCGTTTCCATGTCATCGGCATCGGTACGGCTTTCCACACCTTCCATCTGCACGGCCACCGCTGGATTCAACCAGGAACCTCGCATCTGGTTGATACCGTCAATATCGGTCCGATCGTGCGGGAGGCCTTCGTAATCAAGGCTGGCGAAGGGGTGGGCCCCGGCAACTGGCATTACCACTGTCATGTCCTGCAGCATATGCAGAGCGGCATGATGGGCGGTTTCAGAGTAATAGAAAATTAAAACCGGAGAATATTGCCATGACAAAAATTTCCAAATTAACGGCAGCGATTTTGATGGCCGGTTTCTCCGGGTCTTCCTGGGCGGCTCAATCGGGGGTTGACGATCTCATTCTCAGCGTGCCGGGGCTGATGCCTTCGGCGGTACTGGAAATGTCGGACGAGCCGGGCCTGTGGTTTAAAGATCCGGTCGATGGCGATGCCTTGGTGGTCCTCAAGCCCAAGCAGGCGGCGATGATCAAGATGACCGACACCAATACCGAGCATACCATTACCAGCCTCTTGTGGCCAGCGGGCGCGGAAAACTTCCCGGTCGATCAGGAAAAGCCCTCCAGCGCCAGCGTGACTCAGGCTTTCGATAAGCCGGGACTCTACGTATTTACCTGCAAGGTGCATCCTTACATGTTCGGTGCGGTCGTGGTGGACGATCCGGACACGAAAGGATTGGATATCGGCAAAGAACTGCAATTGGTGACCGGCGCCAAAGTGCCTGCCAGCAGCGACATCGCCAAGCGCCTGCTGCGGACTTTCTTCGTGGCCACCACCCCGAGCCTCTGGCGCGATTACAGCAAGCCCGAATGGGACGTCAGCCTGCCCGACATTCCGCTCAACATCGAGGGCAATACGATCAGTCTCAGCGCGCTTAGCATGACCATGCCCAATGAATTGAAAAAGCCCGCCACGCCGGGGGTCGGCGAAGTCTGGGTCAACACGCAGTTTGAGATGATCGAGGGCAAGAAAAAGGCCGGCACCGCGACACGAATCAATACGGGAGACTGGAACGTAGTCAGCAAGTTCAAGGGCGTCAAGGAAGATATGAACAATCCCCACAACATGTGGACCGACAAACGCTATCAAAATATCTATCAGACCGCGTGGTTCGATAAGAAACTGCTCACCTTCGACCGCGTCAGCGGCCAAACCTATAGCGAGGTCGTGGTCGGCGAATCGCCATCCCATGTCATCTCAAGGCCTTCGGATGGCATGCTGTATGTCGCCATCAACGCCGGAGAGCAGGTGGTCAAAATGACAGGCGGCAAAAATCCGTCTGCACAGAAGAGCATCAATACCGGCCCCCATACGTCACCTCACGGCCACTATATCACCGAAGACAGCAAGTACATGGTGACCCCGAATGCGCTCGCCGGCAGCGTATCGGTGGTGGATCTAAATACCGATACGAACACCGAGATCCCGACCGGCGGCGTCATTCCAATCGCTGTCTGGGGCACGCCGAACGGTTCCACCGCTTACGCCGCCAATTTGCTCGGCACGCCTCCGCTGCTGAGTTCGCTGACGGTCATCGATATTCCCGGCAAGAAAAAACTGAAGGATATCAATCTGGCCGCGGACTACGATCCGGTGACCGGCAAGATCAGCGGCGAAGCCTATGGCCTGCTGCCGATCCAGACGCCTGTCAGTCCGGACGGCAAGTATGTGGTCACCGCCAATACCTTGAGCGCGACGGTCACCATCGTCGACACCGCCACCAACAAGGTGGTCAAGAGCCTGCCTTGCGAACCGGGCTGCCATGGCGCTCATTTCGGGATGAAGAAGGGCGGCGGCTACTACGCCTATGTGGCGAGCAAATTCGCCAACGATTTGATCGTCATCGACATGGATAAGCTGGAAGTCGCCGGCCGGGTATTGTTGTCCGATCTCAAGGACGGCAGCATCACGGCTCACAACGGTATGGGCGGTCAGGGTATCTTGCCTTTGCCGATCGTGGAGCACGGCTATCTGAAGGAAACCCTGAAGCTGTCCGGCAAAGGGGAGTTAAGTCCGGAAGTGGAAGGCTGGCTCAACGCCTTGACACCCGAGCAGAAAGGGATATAGCTGCGATAGGCGGGGATCAATCCCCGCCTTTTCAGGATCGATAAAAAATCCGTCGGTTGTTCCGAAGCAGACGAGACACCCGTTATTTTCCAAATTTAAATTGGAATTTAGAGAGATAAATACGCTCTCATATTTTGCGATAACAAGATCCAAGAGGGTAAGAATACATATCCGATGAATCGATCGTGGAGATAATACGGTGATAATCCATAACTTATTTAGGAGAGGCAACCATGAATAAAACAGCTCGTTACAATCGGAAAATGATGCCTGTCTGCGTCATGAGCATAGGCTTGGCATACATCTTTAACCCGGCTGCCTTCGCGCAACCTCCCTATACAGTCGAAGGAAACAGCGTCGATAAAGCAACTTTCAACGGCTGGAACATTTACAGAACGGAGGCTTGCGGAAGTTGCCACGGACCTACTGGCGAAGGCAACGTAAGCAATCCCAATTTACTTCACAGCATGGAAAACCTGACAAAGGAGCAGTTCCGTCGGGTTCTTATTGAAGGGCGAGGGATTATGTATTCATTCCGCGGCAATAAAATGGTAGTCGATGGCATCGACGATTTGTATGCCTATCTCAAAGGCCGTTCCGATGGCGCCATTCCCGCGGGCGATCTGAAGGAAATGAAGTGATTTCTATCCAATAGGAATAATCCGAAAGCGAAGCCAGAATAGTTAATGAATTTTTTTAAAAAGGGAAACCCATAATCATGGCAACACATCATGCAGCTCCTGGAGAAGTTGTTGATCTCGCGAATTGGGCGGGCGATCTGTCCAGCGAAAGAACCAAGATCATCGTTAAAACGGATCAAATACAATTAGCGCGTCTGGTAGTACCCAAAGGTAAAGAACTCCCCAATCATAAAATAGCGGATCCCTTAGTGGTTCAATGCATTAAAGGACAGATCGAGTTTACTGCGATGGGCGTGACACAGGAGTTACATCCCGGCCAACTGCTCTATCTTATGGCGGAAGAACCGCATTCCCTTAAAGGTATCGAAGATGCCGTCATCCTTCTGACGATCGCGTTCGCATAATAGTCAGCGATAAATTCACTCCCAGGCGAAAGGCTCCTTCCTATGATGCGTCCTGGGAAAACGCATCCTATTCAAGCCGGCAGAACACATCTATGATTCTGCCGGCTTTATTTTTCCATGAAATTAGAGCCCGGCAAAGCAGTGCCCATTTTCTGGCGGGTAACGCGCGCTTGTTTCCGCCCTCTTCCTATTTTACAGGCTCAAAAATAATATTCGATAAACCGATATTAAGTGTAAATAAAATTCGCTTGTCAAATGTAACGTTTGGATTATCATTATCCATCATGTGATTGGATAATTCTTTGTTTGTTGCGGGTCGTTGAGTAATGACTGGATTATGTCAATCGCAGATTCACTCATTGCGGCTTAAATGAAGAAATTCTTTAGTCATGACTAGCGAGGCAGACTCCAATGAATTGTAAAACTATCGATGAAAAAAAACTCATAGCGAAATTTAAAGTTTTTGTTATGACGCTTCTAATTATTAGTTTGTTGCGGTTCGCTTCGCAATGGCCGGGTTATGTTAATCGCAGATTCACTCATCTCGGCTTAAATAAAAAATTATTTAATCATGGCTAGCGAGGCAAGCTCCAATGAATTGTAAAATTTTCAATGAAAAGAAACTCATAACAAAATTTAAAGTTGTTGTTATGTCGATCCTAATTATTATCATCTATGCTAATTTTGATTTACGATTGCTGCATAAATATCCAGGCTCGTCACATTATAAAGCATTGATAAATAAAGATAGTTCTACTAGATGATGGTTTAGAAATGGCTGGGTTACGGTAATCGGAGAGGTTTTTTAAAATAAAACGTTAACGGGAAAAATCTCAGGTATTTCTGAGTTATGGCTAGCGGGGCAAATTCCAATGAATTGGAAAGTCTTCCATGAAAATAAATTTTCAACAACACATAAAGTTATTGTGTGGATAATCCTGTCGATTATGGTTTTTAGCCAATTAGATATGGTTATTCACCTTGCGTTTGAGTCCCTTCATATTTTATTTGAAATACTGGAGTCGACTCTGGATCACTTGGTTGAACATATTTTTCATGCCGATACTCGTGCTACACAGATAATAACTTTTTACCTCATGCTCATTATTGCGGCGCTTATTTTTTATATGCTGATTATCATGATATCTGCATGGTGTTGCAGTGTTAAATATAAGCTCCGCAACAGTTATCATCGGTGGAACGAAAATATTTTTGGGTTTTGGTGGACGGCATGCGTAACAAACAAAGCCAAATGGTGGGCTGTTTTTGTCGTGTTTTCCAGTATGTTGGCATTGGGTTTATTAGGTTAAGCATAAACAGACCACGAAAATCAATTAATAAATAATCAACATTCAATAGAGCCGTCCGCAATGAAAAATAAAAATATACTTGGATATTATCAAGATGTATACGCGTTGTTGAGAATAGCTAAAAATATGTCTGAAAAACGCCGAATTGCCCAAAGGATGAGGCATTATAAAAAATACACCGCCTAATAAAGCAGCCGAATAATTGAATATTCATGGCTACGACTTTTAGTGAACGCTTGCACGGCTGGCGCTTCGTCCTGTTTAATGCCGTGCTGGCTTCTGGGCATATGGCGGTTTTGTTCAATGCGGGTGCTTATATTGCTTTAATGCCTCATGTCGCCGGGGATTTGGGTGGGGTAAAACCCAGTTTTGGAACTTGGGCTCAAACCGATTTCATGATTGCCTTGGCATTGGGTTTTCCGTTAAGCCGCTGGCTTTCAGGCAAATACGGTGCTTGTGCAGTGTGGGTGGCGGCATTCGTCGCCTACGCGTCGGCGTCTTATTTGTGCGCGATCAGCGACACCCTGTGGCTATTCCTTCCGGCGCGCATTTTGTTGGGGTTAGTGGGCGGGCTCACGCTCCCGGTTGGCCAGTCCCTGCTGCTCGAAGAATATCCGGATCACTTGAAGCTGCTGGGCTTGGGGGTGTGGGGACTGATCAGCATGATGCCATTCACGATCAGTTTTTCAGTCGGCGGCATTATTGCCGACGAGTTTGGCTGGCGTTCCTTATTTTATTTAAATATCCCCGTTGCCCTCATTGTTGCCGCAATCGCCGGCGCCTTGCTTGCCGGCCGGGAATTCGAGCGTAGTTACATCCGTTTCGATGCTGTCGGTTTCGTGCTTTTAGCCGTCGTTTTGGGCGGTATTCAGACCATTCTGAATCAGGGAAACGATTTCGATTGGCTGGACTCCGCTTTTTTGCGCGTAGTCCTGGCCCTGGTCATCGTCGCTTTAATTTTATTTGTTGTCTGGGAGCTAGGCGAGCGCCATCCGGTGCTCGATATACGCCTCTTTAGCCATGGCAATTTCGTTATCGGCGCGCTCGCTTCGACCGTCGGATTTCTGTTGATCCAGGGAATCCTGTCGCTGTTTATTGTGCAACTGCAGGTCTTGCTGGGTTATTCCTCTTTTTTAGCCAGCATGGTTTTTCTGCCCATGATCCTGCTCGCCGTTCCTGTCACCCTGGCGATGCATGTGATGACCCTGGAATGGGATGCGCGATGGCTGGTCTGTCTCAATTTTCTTGGCTTCGCGGGCGTCTGGTACTGGCTCGGCCTATTCGACGATGCCGCCTCGTTCGATCAAGTATTCTGGCCGATGCTGCTGCTCGGATTCTGTCTGGGTTCATTTTTTGTGCCGTTAACCCGTTTAACCGTACACGGGTTGTCGGGCCGGCAAGAACGGCGCGCGGCCGAAGAAACCGGCCTGCTGCGTATCGTGGCGGGGGCATTCGGCATTACTTTGCAAGGCGTTTTATTTTTTCGCAGGACACCGTTCCATCAACTGCATCTTGCGGATAATTTTGGCGGAAGACGCTTCGCCTCGCTAAACCTATTGCAAGAATTTTCGCTGCGGTTGAAATCCGCCGGCGTTGCGCCGGAGGCCATCAATCATGAATTCGGGCTTTTCATAAAGAAGCAAGCGGCCATCCTGGCCATGAACGATGCTTTTTTACTGGCCGGTTATTTATTTGCGGGGCTCGCCGGCCTGATTTGGCTCGCTCCCCCGGCGTACCCTTCTGCACATCCCGGCAGACGCAAGGAGATAGAAGATATTCAAGCGGAACAATTGATGGAGGAGCCATGAGGAGTCCATTCAAACCGCGCCGATGGATACTGATCGTAACGGGCGTGGTAATGCTTGCCGTCTCGGGCTGCGCCTGGATACCCGAAGGCGAAAAGCCTGCGCGGTTTATCGAGGCGCCGTCCACGGAACACATCTCATCGCATGTCCATTTCGATAAGGCGAAGGCTCCGGCGAAACAATGGCCGAAGCCGGAGTGGTGGCGCGAATTCGGCAGCGAAGAACTCAATAGCCTGATGGCAAAGGCTTTGCAGGGCAATCCCGACCTGAAGGCAGCGGCCGCCAGACTGCGTCAGGCGCAAGCCTTGATTCGCGTGGAAGGCGCCCGCCTGCTGCCGTTTCTGGACGCGGATGCGGAGTTTGCGAATGAACGGATCTCGGAGCATGGCGTTTTTGCGGCGCTCAATCGCGAAGAGGCGGCCGGCGCCAATATTGTCTTCGGAAAAATGAATCCCTTGAGTTTGCGCTATGAGTTCGATTTTTGGGGAAAATACCGCGCGGCGCTTGAAGCGGCGATCGGCGAAGCGGCTTCCGAAGACGCGGAGATGGCCGAAACCCGGCTGCTGTTGACGACCGCGATCGCGCGTTCCTATATCCGCGGACTGGCGTTGCGCAGGCAACTCGATCTATCGCGAAAAATCGTCGAGTTGCGGAAGGAAATGCTGCATCTAGCCGAGATGCGGCTCAAACTGGGACTCGATTCCGAAGACCCGGTGGAACAGGCCGGCATCGAATTGGAGGCGGCCAACAAGCGCGAAGCCGGTCTTCGCGACCAATTGGATATTCAGAAAAATCTGCTGGTGCGGTTGACAGGAGGCGGACCGATTCCGCTGGATAAGCTGTTCGCCGCCGGGATTCATGATTCAAAAGCCCTGCAATTGCCTGCGAAGCTGCCCCTGGAACTGCTGGCCCATCGTCCCGATCTGGCGGCGGCATTGCGCCGTGCCGAGGCCGCTTCGGAGCGCATAAAAATGGCCAAAGCCAGCTTTCTGCCTACCATCGATCTCACCGCATTCGCCGGCTTCAACGCGTTGACGATGACCAAAGGCGCCAGCAGTTTAGCCAACCTGTTATTTTCAGGCGCCAGTTTCTCTTATGGCGTGGCGCCCGGCGTTCGCCTTCCCTTGTTCGAGGGCGGACGGCTGCGGGGAGAATTATCGGCTCAACTCGCCGAGTACGACGGCGCGGTGGAGCTTTATAACGATACCTTGCTGCACGCCGTGCAGGAAGTCGGGGATAGTCTCAGCAGTTGGGAGGAAACCCATTCCATATTGAAAGCTCAAGTTCGCTTGCTGTCTTCGTCACGCAAGAACCAGACGCTCGCGGAAGAGCGTTTCAGTATTGGCCTGGACGATCGCCAAACCGCGCTGAGCCGTGAATACACCGCGCTCGACCAGGAACATGCCTTGCAGGCGGTGGAAGCCGAGCATTGGATCGCCAGGGTGGATTTAATCGAAGCGCTAGGAGGCGGATACTCCAATGATCTTAAGATCGTGCAACAGAAAATCGCGCATTCTCAGGACCATCCCGAAGGTTTCAGCTTGCTCCGATGGTTGATTACCATGCCGGCAATGTTCGATAAAAAGTGAAGTGAGTTTTGTTAATGACACGTTCTATGAAAACGCATCATCAAGGTATTCGCGTCCTCCGTAAGCGTCGCTTGCAATGGGTTATTTTAATGTTGGTCATGTCGGCTTTGATTTATACCGGTTATTGGCTGTATCGCCGTGACTTGATCGTCAGCCATAATGCCTTCGTCACCGGCAACCTGATTCCGGTCGAAGCGGACGCGACCGGCATTGTGACTCATGTCTTGGTGGAGGAAAGCCAATTTGTCAAAAAAGGCGATCTTTTAGTCCGGCTTGATGAGCACCGCGCGCAAACGGCTTTAAAACAGACCGAAGGCGAACTTGGTCAATCGGTACGGGACATCGGTGCGCTTTTCCCCACGCATCGGCAAATGTGCCAAAAACTCATGGGGCGCGCCTCCAAACTGGCCCGAGTGCGCCATGATGTCGTCCGGTTTCGGCAAGGCGTACCCAGCGGCTCGGTGTCGCAGCAGGTTTTGCAAAACGCCGAAGATCAAATGGCGGCGCTCGATGCCGAGATGTTGGAGGCCAGATCCGAGCTCGAGGCGATTCAAGCCAGAATCGGCGGCACCAGCAGAGAGGATCATCCCGACATCGAAGCGGCCAAACATCGATTTATCACGGCTTACATCGAGTATACCCGTCAGCAAATTTATGCGCCGGTTTCAGGCTATGTCGCAAAACGGCGGGTCCAGATAGGCGACCGGGTGCAACCGGGCGACTCTCTGATGACATTGGTTCCATTGAATCATCTGTGGGTCGAGGCGAACTTGCGGGAAACCGAGCTGCGGCGCGTTAGGCCGGGCCAGCTGGCGGAGGTTGCCGTGGATCTTTATGGAGGCAACTACACTTTTCAAGGGACTGTTGAAGGGTTGGTGCCGGGGACCGGCAGCGTTTTCGCCTTGTTGCCTCCCGACAACGCCACCGGAAATTTCATCCATATCGTCGAGCGGGTGCCCGTCCGCATTGCCTTGCGGGAAGACGAGTTATTGAAACACCCCATTCGTCCGGGGCTCTCCACCATTACGACCATTCATGTGGACAACACGGAAAAATCCCCCGGCGAGTCGCTCACCCAAGCTGTCAGTCAGGAATATGAAACGGACATTTTCGCTGATGAACTAGCCAAGGCCGAAGCCAGAGCGAAAGCCATCGTTGCCGGGAATTTGGTTACGCCCGACGCGGCGCTGGATTTGGATTGCGGTAGGGTAGCGCTGATAAAATGATCGGCCGACCCTGCATCGGTCGCCCCTCTTCACAAAAGCTGCCCATCGGGCGGAGATAAACAGCCCAGCGACTAGAGCTTAAGCGAGTAACCGTTCACGCCCCCGACGCGTTGGCGCAATTGAGCGATGGGGTCGCCGAAAAGGCCTTGCGACAATCTGCCGAGCAGGGCATGGCAGGTCAGAAGGCCCCACAGTTCTTCGGTGTTGAACCAGAGCCCCGGCAATTCATGGATGGGCACCCTTTTGATTGTCGTAGCGGTAGCCCTTCGATTGCCGGTCATACATGATCGGCGCGGCGAAATGAGCGCGCATGACGTCGATCAGCCGCTTGACGGTGATTTCGGAACATTCCAGCCGTTCCCGAAGCTCCCGATTGGCGATCGGCGTGCGGCGCCCGGACAGGAGTTGGTGCAGCTGGTAAATACGTTCGAAACGCTCCATGGTTGGGCAGGCTAGAGTCAAAAGTGAGCGTAATATAAACGCTCTTACGAATGCGCCTAAAAATTCTTTGTTTCAAAGACAAGGCTTAACAACCAGGCTCCAAAGCAAACGAGCGCTTTTGTTTGCGCCCCGAACGAGGACGATGGCGTGTTGGTCTTGATTTTGTTGCGGTTACGCGCAGATGCTTGCGGACACTTAGGAATATCTAAATCCCAGTATAAGCGGCTGGATGGTGGCATAGACCTGCCCGGTTTATCGGGCAGGTCTGGGTGAGGAGCTTAATGCGCGCTGCTGACCTTCTTGCCCTTGGCCTGACCGATTGCGCCCAGGGCTTTTTCGAACCAATGCGCATCGATGTCGAACGGCTTGCCGCCCTTGATGCGCGGGAATTCGATCGCGCGCAGCACGTTGCCGTTGTCTTCGTCATGGCCGATCACGCCGGCTTCGCGGCGCATCGCGCATTCGACCGCGAGGTCGGCGCAGGATTTGATCAGGCGGATGTCTTCGGCGTTCGCGGCGGACGCGCGCGCGAAATAGCCGGATTTTTGCACCAGCGTTTTTTCCGCGCCGATCATCTGTGCGAATTGCTCGCCGAACCATTTGCCCGGATTGACCGCATCCAGCTTGATGTGGCCGAATGCATCGCGCGGCACTTCCTGGCCTTTCGCTTGCATTTCGGCGACGATCGCTTCAACGCCGGCGCCTTCGGAGACGAAAATGTTCACGCAGTCGACTTTGTCCATCACCGCGCGTAGGCGGGCGGCTTCGGCGGCCAGGTCAACGTCCATTTCCGGCACGAAAATGCCGTGGACTTCGTAGGTGTCACGGCTCAGGCCGAGATCCGGCAGCCATTCGGCGCGGTCGAGGAGCTTCCGGTATTCCACTGCGGTCGCGGCGGTTAGCCAGCCGCAGCTGCGGCCCATCACTTCGTGCACGATCAGCATGCGCGGGTTCGAATTGTTTTCCGCGACCACGTTCCAGAAATAACGCGCGCCTTGCTCGGCGGCGGTCCATGCGCCCAAAGATTGCTTGATCGGGAATACGTCGTTATCGACCGTTTTCGGTAGGCCGATAACAGTCAGACCGTAGTTGTTTTGCGCCAGGAATGCCGCAAGGTCCGCCGCCGCGGTATTGGTGTCGTCGCCGCCGATCGTGTGCAATACGTCGACGCCGTCTTTAACCAATTGGTCGGCCGCGACTTTTTGCGGGTCCTGACCTTCCTGAACCAGGCCGCGCTTCACGCAGTCCTTCGCGTTGGTCAGTTTGACGCGGCTGTTGCCGATCACCGAACCGCCGAATTTTTGCAACAGGCCGGCGTTGTCGCGCACCGCCTGGGTGACCTTGTAATAATCGCCGAGCAAGAGGCCTTTGTAACCGCTGCGGTAGCAGATGATTTCGATCGACGGATCGATTTCATTGTAGCGCTCGATCAGGCTGCCGATCGCAGAGTTAAGGCAAGGGGCCAGGCCGCCGGCGGTCAAAATTGCAACTTTTTTAGGTTTGTTCATGTGCGTTTTTATAATCATTGATGGTTAAAAAATGCGTGGGTAAGGCGGCGACTCGGTGCCGGCTTACCCTTAGGTGCCCGCGTCATTCTGTCGGATACGGTTCACCGGGTTAACCGGTGAATTTTATCATAGAACCGGAAAATATCCCGGCATTATCAAAATGCCGCGACCGGCCGTAAATTATGGGAAAATAACGGCAGCCAACGCTTTCCCTTTTCACACCGCAGGTTGTTTGCATGATCGTTTTATGGACCGACGCCTTGATCTTTCTGCTGATCGCGATGATGATCGGCCTGGGAGTCACGATTCGCGGCAAGGAGCATTTCAGGCGTCCGCTCCGTCAAATCGCCGCGAGCCATAGCGGCATGGTATCCTTGATCGTACTGCTGTTCTTCATCGTGATCGGACTCGCCGATTCTATCCATTTCAAGGCCTCCGGCGATGACGGCAACGATGTGATCAGTGTGCTGGACACTTGGGCCGCGCCAATGCGCCGGCATGGCGAAAAAACCTATTCGGCGCCGTTTTCGGCATTCGGCTACGGCAAGGAAATGGTCACGGAGGACGACGGCACGGCGCGTTGGGACTATCCGCGCCTGAAATACGGCGGCGCGCATTTGAGCGATCCCGATACGCAGCTTGCCGCCGATATTCTGAAAAAGGGTTTATACGGCCTGTTCCAGGGCGCGAGTCTGTGCGCGTTTTTTGGGCTCATGCTCTGGGGCATTTATGCCGCGCGGCAAAAGCCATTCCTGCATGGCTCGGGTCCGGCCAGGAGCACGCTGGCGGTCGGTTTTGCGATCGTGACGGTCGGCTACGCGCTGTGTTATTTGTCCCTCTATTATCATGTTCTGGGCACCGACAAGGTCGGCGAGGACGTGTTTTACCAAACGATCAAAAGCATCCGCACCGGCCTCGTGATCGGCACGCTGACGACCTTGATTATGCTGCCGATGGCGATTTTTTTCGGCATCCTGGCCGGTTTTTTTCAGGGCTGGATCGACGATCTGATCCAGTATATTTATACGACCCTGAACTCGATCCCCGGCGTCTTGCTGATCGCGGCGTCGATCCTGATGGTGCAGGTGTACATGGCGAACCATGAGGAAGCCTTCACCAGCGTGGTCGTGCGCGCGGACATGCGCCTCCTGTTTCTGTGCATGATCCTCGGCGTGACCAGCTGGACCGGCCTGTGCCGGCTGCTCCGCGCCGAAACGCTGAAACTGCGCGAGATGGAATATGTGCAGGCGGCCAGGGCCTTGGGCGTCAAACAGGGCGCGATCTTGGCGCGGCACATTCTGCCTAACGTGATGCACATCGTCTTGATCTCGGTCGTGCTCGATTTCAGCGCGCTGGTCTTGGCCGAGGCGGTATTGTCCTACATCAACATCGGCGTCGATCCGACGACCTACAGTTGGGGCAACATGATCAACGGCGCGCGTCTGGAAATGGCCCGCGAGCCGGTCGTCTGGTGGTCGCTGACCGCCGCGTTTGTATTCATGTTCATATTGGTCCTGGCGGCCAATCTGTTTGCGGATGTGGTGCAGGATGCGTTCGATCCGCGGCGAGCCGGCAACGGATAATCCCTCCAAAAATGGTGCGAGGTAAAACTATGGCAAAACAATATATTACCGATTCGGAAGGTCACAAAATATCGGTCATTTTACCTATTGCTGAATATGAGCAACTCATGGAGGATTTGGAGGACGCGATGGATGCCTGTGCGGCGTTGACCGAAGCCAAGCGCGATGGATTCATTGACTGGGAAGATATTAAGGCAAAGCATGGCTTATAAGATCAAATTTACGCCAGCCGCCGATAGACAATTTGCCAAGCTTATCCCAGAACGAAAACGAGCTATTTCCGACGCTTTAATGCGCTTGGCTGAGAATCCGCGTCATCATGGCGTCATTAAATTATCCGGTGAACATGATTTATATAGGGTCAGAGTCGGTAACTATCGGGTCATTTTTCAGATAGAAGACGATGTGCTTTATGTCGTGGTTGTAAAAATCGGTCATAGAAAAGAAATATATAAGAGCTAGCATGACGAATCCGCTATTGTCTGTTCACAGTCTCAGTGTTGCCTTCAATCGCCATCAAAAGGTCGTCGATAACATCAGCTTCGCGATCAATCCAGGCGAAACCTTCGCGCTGGTCGGCGAATCGGGTTCCGGCAAGTCGATGACCGCGTTGTCGGTGCTGCGTCTGCTGCCGGATAACGCGAGCATCGAAGCCGAAGCGATCACCCTGAACGGCGACAATCTGCTCGAACATTCGGAGCTGGAATTATGCAGGGTTCGCGGGCGCCGCATCGGGCTGATCTTTCAGGACCCGATGTCGTCTTTGAATCCGGTCATGACGATCGGCAGTCAGATCGCGGAAGTGATCGAGAGCCATTTTTCGCTGTCCAAGGCCGCCGTGCAGGCGCGCGTGCTGGAATTGCTGCAACAGGTCGAGATTCCTCAGCCGGAGCAGCGGATCAACGATTACCCGCATCAACTCTCGGGCGGCCAAAGGCAGCGCGTGATGATCGCGATTGCGCTGGCGGGCAAGCCGGATCTGTTGATCGCGGACGAGCCGACCACATCATTGGATGTGACGATTCAGGCGCAAATCCTCACGCTGCTCAAAAGCATTCAGCAGCACACCGGCATGGCGCTGTGGCTGATCAGCCACGATCTGGCGCTGGTGTCGACGATGGCGGACCGGGTTGCGGTGATGCAGCGGGGCCAGATCGTCGAGTCCGGGGCGCTGCCGGATTTTTTCCACCAGCCGAAACATCCCTACACACAAAAGCTGCTCAAGGCCTTGCCGTCGATGCAGAGTTGCCTGAAACATCAGGCCCAGGCTGCGCCGCCGCTACTGAAGGTCGAGGATTTTCGCTGCTACTATCCGATCCGTAAGGGCCTGTTCAAACGCGTGGTCGATCATGTGCGCGCGGTCGACGGCGTCAGTTTCACGATTCCGCGCGGCACGACCTTGGCGCTGGTCGGCGAATCCGGCTGCGGCAAGACCACGCTCGGCAAGGCCTTGTTGAATCTGATTCCGGGCGGCGAGGGACTGGTCAAGCTCGATGGCGTCGATCTCGGGCAATTGAGCGGGGAAGCGCTGCGGCAAAAGCGCGCGGACATGCAGATCGTGTTTCAGGACCCGTTTTCGTCGATGAATCCGCGCATGCTGGTCGGCGACATCGTCGCGGAAGGCCTTCGCGCCCTGCATCCTGGCATCGGCAGCGACGCCCGCCGGGAAAAGGTCAGGCAGCTACTCGAACAGGTCGGCCTGCCGGCCGATGCGGCGCTGCGTTATCCGCATGAATTCTCGGGCGGACAGCGTCAGCGCATCTGCATCGCGCGCGCCCTGGCGGTGAACCCGAAGCTGATCGTCTGCGACGAACCGACCAGCGCGCTCGACGTGTCGGTGCAGGCGCAGATCATCGCACTGTTGAAAACGTTGCAGCGCGAAAGCCAGGTCAGCTATCTGTTCATCACGCACGATCTGGCGGTCGTTGCCGAAATCGCCGACGAGGTCGCGGTGATGTACCAAGGCAAAATCGTCGAGCATGGCGAGGTGAAGCAGGTGCTTATCGAGCCGCGGCATGACTATACCCGCAAGCTGCTGGCCGCCGCGCCCGTGCTGGCGGCCGGTTGACACTCAAATTTCTCCGTCAGTAACGCGATGGCTCTGGCAACGCCATCATGCGTTTGCATTTGCGCTCCGATGCGCTGGGCTTGTTCTCGATAGCAAGGTTCTGACAGTATCTTCCCAATTGTCTGCGCCAAGGCTTCAGCTGTTACGCTTTTTGCCGGTAACGGTTTGCCGGCCACGCCTAAGGACTGAAGCTGCCTCGCCCAGAACAATTGCTCGTCCATGAACGGCACCACCACGGATGGACAGCCTGCACGCGTCGCCGCATGGGTCGTGCCCGCGCCGCCATGGTGCACCACGGCGGCACAACGTGCGAATACCGGTTGATGCGGATGTTTGCCGATAAAATAGACATCGCCTTGTTGGCTGCCTGCCGGATAATGGGCGGAACTGGTTTGGATGATGGCTCGGCAAGCGGATTTTTCCACGGCCTGCAAAAATAGGCCCATGCTCCATTCCGGTACCGCCTGCTGCAAACTGCCAAAGGTCATATACACCGGTGCCGGTCCCGCTTCCAGAAAGGCCGACAAGGATTCGGGCCACCGCCAGCGCCGGGTATCTTCGGTCAAATTGAGAAAACCGCAACTTTGATGAAATGCGGACCAATATTCGCTGCCCCGGCAAAACACCGGATCGACCGCCACCAGGTTCAATTGCTGCGAGGTCAGTAGTTCGCTGAGCATATTGGCGGGGGGCGTTAAGCCTGCCTCTCGCCATAATCGCGTCAACGGTTGTTTCAAAACCCAGTTGAAAATCGCATCCAGCAGTTTCCAGCTTGTCGGATTGAGGCATTTACCCAAATCCGGAAAGCTGAACGGCGGCAAGACCGGATTGGGAATGGCGGCATGACAGAAAGTCACACTGTAAAATGGCTTATGTTGCAGCAGCGCCGCCAGTTTTAGCGGGTAAAGAAAATGATGGCCAATCACGCAATCGTTTTCGGCCACGAGGGCCTCCGCGGCTCGATAGATTAACGTTTCGGTCGGAAAAAAGGCTTCATCCAATAAAGCCCGGAGCCATTGCAAAGGATTCATCCGAAACGAGCGTTCGGCAAAACCTTCCATATCGAAATCGATGTGTTCGGGGACTTGCCGGTAGCCGATGTGCATTTGCTCGCAGATCGACTGGTAGCTTTGATTGTCGATGCTGCTGACCACCAGCGTGACCTGATGCCCTGCTTTTTGCAAGCCATCGGCCAGCGCCAGCAAGGGCCGGATGTCGCCATTGGAACCCCAAGTTTGAATGCCGATTTTCATAGTCGATGTCTTCCTGTCCGATCATCACCGCAACAGCCAACCCATTCATGACCGCATGCCGGCGATTATTTTATTAAACGATTATTCAACCGACTCGCCTTGAAGCGTCACCACCAGCTCTCGGCTTCCGCCATGGTTCCTGTGCTCGCACAGATAGATGCCTTGCCAGATACCTAGGTTCAGCCGTCCATGGGTGATCGGAATATTCAAGCTGCAGCCCAGAATGCTGCTCTTCAGATGGCTGGGCAGGTCATCGCTGCCTTCATAGGTATGCTTGTAATAAGGTTCATCCTCCGGCACCGAGCGGTTAAAGAAACTCTCAAAGTCCTGTCTTACCGTCGGATCGGCGTTCTCGTTAATCGTGAGCGAGGCGGATGTGTGCTTGATGAACACATTCAGCATGCCCACCGATACTTTCTCTAGCTCCGGAAGCTGCCTGAGGATGTCTTCCGTTACCAAATGAAAGCCGCGCGGTCGGGCTTTGAGCCGGATTTCTTTTTGTATCCACATCGAGGCGGTCCCTCACTGAAAAGGCGCATGATAGCATGGCCTGAAACCCAAGCTAACCGAATTCAGGGCGGGGCGGCGGCCAGTATTGGCCGATCGCTTCGCGCTGCCAGAGTTGGCCGGTTTGCGTGCGTTGCTCCGGCGTTGCATAGGCATACCGGTACAGCATCGCGCGCACAAAAACCGGCGGACGGCCCGGAAAAGGATTCGTGCGCAGCAAGGCCAGGACAGGCGGCGATCCATCCTGCAAACGCGCCATGAACGCCGCAAACCACCCATCGAGCCTGGGTTTTTCGAGCGCGGCAAACCACAGTTGCCAGTCGAGCCGGGGCTGATGCGGAATGTTCCAGCGCAGATTGCGGGACAAATCTCCGGGTTTATCGTTGAATTCGTAAGCTTTCCAGGTCCTGCCGTCATCGGAGCCCTCGATGATGATCTCGTGACGCTCGGTATTGATCACCCCGAACGGGCCGTATTGATTGATCACCGCAAAAGTCGAGGTCGTCAGCACCCAGGAGCGGAAGATTTGCGGGGTCCGGCCTTGGGTGTTATGCATCCAGGCCGTTAGCGCGCAGACAATCAGCACGAAGGCGGTCCATGATCCTGCGATAAGATGCGCGGCGTCGCCCGGACGCGGCTGCTGTTGCTGAATATGGGCAACCAGGCGCGCAGGCAGTCTGCCGGCCAAGTCCCGATCGTCGAACAGCCAAATGCACAAGAGGATGGTCAGTAGGTTGAAGAAATTGTAATTGCCGGTCAGGATGATCGCGCTTTGCAGGCCGATAAAACTCCACGCGGCGAACAGGCGGAAAGGGCGCGGCAGAAACACGAAAAACGGCACGATCAGTTCAAGCCAAAGCACGCCGGCCACGCAAAGCTTGTGAAACCAAGACGGCAGGAAATACGCGTAGTAGGCCAAGGGCGTGGGCAAGGGTTCGGTCAGGTAATGATAATTCAGCGCGGTCAGCTTGGCCCAGGCCGGATCGCCGCTCGCCAGCTTGACCACGCCGCCCATAAACATGAAGCGCGCGATCAGCCAGCGGTACAGAAAAACGTTGAACCGCGAGCCCCAGCTCAAAAAGATGCCGATAAACCCGGATTCGAGCAAGAACACGTCCCACTGAAACGAGAAGAAATCCTGTCCTGCGACCGTGACGGACAGATACAGCAGATAGCAGAGGATCAAGGCGGCTTTCTGCGCGATGTTCAGCAGCAACAGCAAGGACGCTGCGATGCCTGCATAACAGACCAGCTTGAGCGCCGGATCGGAAGCCGCGAGCCAGAACAGGGTCGGGAATTCGAAATAGCCGGCGCTGCCATAAATCGCCGCCATCTCCGTGAGTTTCGCCTCGATCGGCAGGATGCCCTGAACGCCGATCAAACCCTCGATTTGCACCGACATCGAGGCGAACGCGGCCAGATAAATCAGCGCCAGACCCCGCAGAAAAAGCCAGTTGACGAGCGCAAAAGGCGGCTCGGAGGAATCCGGTGGGTTCAGTCGGCGTTTGATTGAGTCGGGAACTCGCAAGAGCATTCTGGGTTCAAAGAAAGATAAAACGCGTCCGTGGGAGCGACGCCTACGTCGCGATTAAAACTTGCAAGTCGCGACGTAGGCGTCGCTCCCACCCCGTTCGCCTATCGATTTTCACGGTAAAGGCGGCGGTCGGTTAGTCAGCAGGTAGAAATCGATTATGCAGCAAAATAAAGTCACGGTCTATTACGACGGCGCCTGCCCGAAATGCATTCGCGACCGGCAAAATTACGAGAAATTGTCGGGGGGCACCGGCGATCGGGTCTGCTGGTTCGACATTACCGGCCAGGAAGATCGGCTGCGCGAGCTTGGCATCGACCCCGAGAAAGCCTTGACCGAACTGCATGTGCAGGATGAATCCGGGCGCATTCATGCGGAGCTCGATGCGTACATCCTGTTGCTGCGCAAAGTGCCGGCACTCAGGCCGTTGGCCTGGGTGATCGGCTTGCCGGTGATCCGTCCGCTGTTGGCGCGCCTCTATCACTGGCAAGTGAATCGGCGCTTGCGGAAGCGGAAAAATTTTCTTTAAAAATCAACAAGCATTTTGCCGCATAATGCAGCGAGCGATCGCCGCGGTATTTTGGTTTAACGGCTTAAAACGCTTTGAAGTTAGGAAGCCTTGTGGTATATTATGATTTTTAGGATATTCCAGCGTGTTATCCTAATGGCAGGGGCTTAAAAGAGGTTGTAGGTTCATTCCGGCCCCCGCTACCACTTACACGGAAGCCCCATTATGGGGTTTTTTATTTTCTGGGCTCCGGTTTTGTGGTTGTAGCATTTGCTTGTCAATGTGAAGAGCCCTGGGCTCTTTTTTTTTGTGCGGTGAAAAGGTAGGAAAAATGAAGCAGGCTCCCGAACATTTGATTGCCTTAATCGAGCCGGTCGTGGAAGGCTTGGGTTATGAATGTGTCGGCATTGAATATCACCCACATCCGCGGCATGGTTTATTAAGAATCTATATCGACAGTGACAACGGCATTTTGGTCGAGGACTGTTCGAAAGTCAGTCATCAGGTCAGCGGCGTGCTCGATGTCGAAGATCCGATTCCCGACAATTATCAATTGGAAGTGTCCTCGCCGGGGGCAGACCGGCCGTTTTTCAAGCTCAGTCAGTTTGAACGCTTCACCGGCAGTACAGTGTTGGTGAATCTGTTCAAGGCGATCGGCGGACGCAAGCGGATTACCGGTCTGATCGAAAAGGTCGAAGAAGATATCATTACACTGACCGAAAACGGCCAAACTTTTGAAGTGCCGTTTTCGGCGATCAGTAAGGCGCGTCTGGTGCCGGACTATTTAATCGAAAAAGGAGTACGCAGTGGCAAATAAAGAGATTTTGTTGGTCGTGGATGTCTTTTCCAACGAGAAAGCGATTGAAAAAGAGGTTGTCTTTCAGGCGATGGAATCGGCACTGGAAATGGCAACGACCAAACGCTATGCCAATCCAATCAAAGCCCGCGTCGAGATCGATAGAAAAACCGGCGATTATAAGACTTATCGGCAGTGGGATGTGGTCGCGCCGAATAGCGAAATCAACGGTGATGTCGAATTTCCGGGCACGCAGATATTGATCGATGTCGCGAAGTTCGACAATCCGAATGCCGAGGTCGGCGATGTGGTCGAGGAAGAGATCGAATCGGTCGACTTTGGCCGTATTGCCGCGCAGACCGCGAAGCAGGTGATCATTCACAAGATCCGCGAGGCCGAGCGCAAGAAAATCGTCGATGCCTATCAGAGCCGAGTCGGCGAACTGATTACCGGCGTCGTCAAGCGCATCGAAAAGGGCAGCGTGTATCTGGATCTGGGCGGCCATGTCGAGGCTTATATTGCGAAGGAAGAGATGATTCCGCGCGAAGCGGTGCGCGTCGGCGACCGTATCCGCGGTTATTTGAAAGATGTTCGTTCCGAGCCGCGCGGCCCGCAATTGTTTGTCAGCCGGACCGCGCCGGAATTGTTGATTGCGTTGTTCCGCCTGGAAGTGCCCGAGGTCAGCGAAGGCATGATCTCGCTGATGGGCGCGGCCCGCGATCCGGGTTCGCGCGCGAAAATCGCGGTCAAGAGCAACGATCCGCGTCTCGACCCGGTCGGCGCCTGCGTCGGCATGCGCGGATCGCGCGTGCAGTCGGTGTCGAACGAACTGGCCGGCGAGCGTGTCGACATCATTCTTTGGAATCCGAACGAAGCGCAATATGTGATCAATGCGATGTCGCCGGCCGAAATTCAGTCGATCGTGGTCGATGAAGACCGGCATTCGATGGACTTGGCGGTCAGCACCGACAACCTGTCGCAGGCCATCGGCCGCGGCGGCCAGAACGTGCGTCTGGCGACGCTATTGACCGGTTGGGAACTGAACGTGATCGATGCGTCGAAAGCCGAAGCGAATAGCGAAGCGGAAGCGATGAAGATCAAAGATATGTTCGTCCAGGAACTCGATGTCGATGACGACATTGCGATGACCCTGGTCGAGGTCGGTTTCAATACGATCGAAGAGATCGCCTATGTACCGGTCAGCGAAATGCTCGAAATCGAAGGCTTCGATGAAGAATTGGTGAACGAGTTACGTAGCCGCGCGAAAGATGTGTTGTTGATCAGCGCAATCGCGGCCGAGGAAAAAATTGAAACCAACGAGCCAGCCCAGGATCTTTTGGAGATGGAGGGTATGGACGAGGATCTGGCTTATGAATTGGCCAGCCGCGGTATAATCACGATGGACGATCTGGCGGAGCAGTCGATTGACGATTTGCTGAGCGTACCTGAAATGAATGAGGATCGCGCGGCAAAGTTGATTATGAAGGCGCGAGAGCCCTGGTTTTCAGAAGAGAAAGGCGAGTAAGGCAGGAGTAGGCGATGAGCGATCAAACAGTACGGCAATTGGCCGAGGTAGTCAGAATACCTCTGGAAAAACTATTGGAGCAGTTGAAGGAAGCGGGTTTATCGGCCACTACGCCGGACGACGTGATCAGCGAAGAGGAAAAATTGCGGCTCCTGACGCATTTGCGCAAACGCCACGGCAAGGATGAAAGCGGGTCTAAAACCGCGCCTAGTCGCGTGACGCTGGAACGGCGCAAGGTAATCGAAATGAAGCAGGCGAGCGTGCCGGGCACGGCGACCAAGACGATCAGCGTCGAAGTTCGCAAAAAGAAAACCTATATCAACAAGCGCGAGCTTTCTGAAGCCCCTGAAACGAAAGTGGCGGTGCAGCCGCAGCCGGTGCACGCAGAGCCGTCGGTCGTAACCGCGGCCGAACCTGCGATTGTGCTTGAGCAGGCAGCCCTCCCGGCCGAAGCGGTCAAGGTGACTGAGCCGGCGGCGGCAGCGGTACAGCCGGTGGAGGCCAAAAAGGCGCCGGCGGCGGAACCTATCGTTGAGCCGCAGGAAGAATATGAGGAAGAGGTCGTTGAAGTTAAAGTTGAACCGAAAGCGGCGGAACCGGTAACCCCGGCTGAAGCGGCCAAAGCCAAGGAAGCTAAAAAAATCAAAACCGAAAAAGCCGGCAAGCCGAAGGAAGCCGAAGAGGTCAAAAAGAAGATGACCGAAAAGGAGATCCGGGTCGAAGAATCGATCAAGCGCACCGCCGAAAAAGTCCGGCAGCAGGCCCAGCAGAAGCAGGAAACGCTGCATCGTAAAAAACAGCGCGACGTCGGTGTGTTGACCGAAGGCCGTGATGCCCCGCGCCGGCCGAAGAAAAAAGGCAGCAAGGCGCCGCAGCAGCAGCGTTCAAGTGCGCCGCATGAAGGCAAGCACCAATTCGAGATGCCGTCCGCGCCGATCGTGAAGGACGTCACGATCCCCGAAACGATTCTGGTTTCCGATCTCGCGAACAAGATGAGCGTGAAGGTGGCGCTGGTGATCAAGCAATTGATGAAGCTCGGCATCATGGCGACCATCAATCAAAGCATCGACCAGGAAACCGCGGTGATTTTGGTCGAGGAAATGGGCCATAAGGCGGTCATGCAGAGCGACGACGATCTTGAAAAAGAAATGCTCGCCGAGGCACAAGTGGAAGAAACCTTCCCCGAACTGCCGCGCGCGCCGATCGTCACGATCATGGGCCATGTCGACCACGGCAAGACCTCCTTGCTCGACTATATTCGTAAAACCCGGGTTGCCGCCGGCGAAGCGGGCGGCATTACCCAGCACATCGGCGCCTATCAGGTCAAAACCGACCACGGTTCGGTTACCTTCCTCGATACGCCGGGCCATGCCGCGTTTACCGCGATGCGGGCACGCGGCGCCGATTTGACCGACGTGGTCATCGTGGTGGTCGCGGCCGACGACGGCGTGATGCCGCAAACGAAGGAAGCGGTCGAACATGCCCGCGCCGCGAATGTGCCGATCATCGTCGCGATGAACAAGATGGACAAGCCGGACGCGAACCCCGACAAGGTGATGCAGGAATTGTCGGTGATCAACGTCCTGGCCGAAGAATGGGGCGGCGATGTGCAGTTCCTGAAAATCTCGGCGAAGACCGGCGAGGGCATCGACGATCTGATCGAAGCCTTGGTCGTACAAACCGAAATTCTCGAATTGAAAGCGCCGATCGAAGGCCCTGCCTCCGGTATCGTGATCGAATCCCGTCTGGACAAAGGCCGCGGCGCGGTCGCGACCATCCTGGTGCAAAGAGGCACGCTCGAGAGTGGCCAGATGGTGCTTTGCGGGCAAGAATTCGGCCGGGTGCGGGCGATGTTCAACGAAAACGGCAAGGCGATCAAGGATGCGGGCCCCTCGGTTCCGGTCGAAATCCTCGGCTTGTCGGGTACGCCGAATGCGGGGGACGAGTTCCTGGTCGTGCAAAACGAACGGATTGCCAAAGACTTGGCTAAACACCGTGAAGAACGCAAGCGGACCACCCGCCATGCGGCGCAACAGGCTTCCAAACTGGATGAAGTGTTCTCCAGAATGACCGCCGGCGAGGTCGCGAGCCTGAATCTGGTGATCAAGACCGACGTGCAGGGCAGTCTCGAAGCGCTGCGCAGCGCCTTGGTCGATCTGTCGAACCCGGAAGTCGAGGTCAAGGTGGTCTTTGGCGGCGTCGGCGGCATCAACGAAGGCGATGCGAACCTGGCGTTGGCGTCCGGCGCTATCCTGATGGGCTTCAATGTCCGTGCCGATGCGACCGCGCGCAAGCTGATCGAAGAGAAGGGGATCGACCTGCATTATTACAGCGTCATCTATGAAGCGATCGACGAAGTCAAAAACTCGATCAGCGGCATGTTGGCGCCGGAAATCAAGGAGCAGATCGTCGGTTTGGCCGAGGTCCGCGATGTCTTCCGTTCGCCGAAATTCGGTGCGGTCGCCGGCTGTATGGTCATCGAAGGTTTCGTCAAACGCAACCTGCCGATTCGCGTGCTGCGCGAAAACGTGGTGATCTATGAAGGCCAGCTCGAATCGCTGCGCCGCTTCAAGGATGACGTGGCCGAAGTCAAGATGGGCATGGAGTGCGGCATCGGCGTCAAAAACTATAACGACGTCAAAGCCGGCGACCAGATCGAAGTCTTTGAACGGACCGAAGTTAAACGCGTATTGTAAATAACCATGGCAAAAGAATTTGGGCGCAGCGCCCGCGTGTCATCCGAAATGCAGAAGGAACTGTCGTTCATTCTGCAGCGGATTGTGAAGGACTACCGGCTCGGCTTCGTGACGATCAATGAAGTCGTTCTGACCAAGGATTTGGCGGTCGCGAAAATCTATTTCACGGTGCTGAATGCGGACGCCGACGGCAAGAAGAGTCATGTTAAAAAGCTGAATCAGCTGGCGCCGGTGATTCGGCACGAGCTCGCGCAGCGGATGATGCTGCGGCACATTTCGGAACTGCGCTTTCTTTATGACGATTCGTTCGATACCGGCATGCGCGTCGCGGAACTGCTCAGCGACATCGACAAGACCGACAAAGACCCCGAGCAGGAATGAGCAAACGCGCTAACCGGCGCAATGTGCACGGCATATTGCTGCTGGATAAACGCCTCGGCGTGTCTTCGAATCAGGCGCTGCAGGAAGTCAAACGCTTGCTGAATGCCGCGAAAGCCGGCCATACCGGCAGCCTCGATCCGTTGGCGACAGGGCTTCTGCCTTTGTGTTTCGGCGAAGCGACCAAGGTATCCGGCATGATGCTCGATGACGACAAGCGCTACCGGGTCGTGATCCGGCTTGGCGTGTTGACCGATACCGGCGATGCCGAAGGCGCGGTGCTGGAAACCCAGCCGGTGCCGGAGATCACGCAGGCGATGCTCGATGCCTGTCTGCAACGCTTCACCGGCGAGCTCGATCAGGTGCCGCCGATGTACTCGGCGCTGAAGCTGAACGGCAAGAAGCTGTACGAGCTGGCGCGCGAAGGCAAGACGGTCGAGCGCAAGGCGCGGCGGATCACGATCTACGCACTGAAACAGCTCGATTTCGAGCGCGACCGGCTGACGCTGGAAGTGTTCTGTTCGAAAGGCACCTACATCCGCTCGCTCGCGGAAGACATCGGCGCGCATTTCGGCTGCGGCGGGACGGTCGCGGAACTGCGCCGCCTGCAGGCGGGCATGTTTGATCTCGATCAGGCGTTTACGATAGAGCAATTACGCGCGCTGGACGCGCAGCAGCTCGATGCCTGTCTGCTCGCTGTCGATGTGCCGCTGCACGCGCTGCCGGCCGTCGAACTGCAGGATGTCGATGCCGGCAAGATCAGAAACGGACAAGCGGTCAATGCCGAATTGTCCCCGCCGGGGCAGGTGCGTCTGTACCACGCCGGCGCGTTTTTAGGCTTGGGCGAAATGCGAATGGATGGTAAACTAGCGCCTTGCAGAGTGTTCAATTTGGCCGAATAAGCAGTTTTACGCCGGGGTATATCCCTGGCAGTAGTTCCCACGCTCCGCATCACTGCCATTAGGTTAAGAAGTTTTGTTTGAAAATCCCCCCTAACCCCCCTTTTTCAAAGGGGGTGATGCGCGTCCTCTTTTTTCAAGGGGGATGTGCTTCCCCCTTTGATAAAGGGGGACTGAGGGGGATTTTATAAAAGGCTTCTTCATTAACTTGATGAAAGTGGCGCTCCGCTTCGGAACGCAGAGCGTTCCTCGGCCGGGTTCCCGCAGAGCATGGGAGCCATCAGGCATGTAGGGTGGATAAGCGCAGCGCATCCACCGCGTCGGCTTGGCGGATACCCAGGGTACAAGGCCCCTACCGCTATTATGCAATTTTGAGCGCGAATTCATTTTTCGCGCTTTTTTACCCATCTTCTACCCCCTATCGTGGAAATGGGTGTGTGACCCCGCCCTCATCAGGGCTTTTTTTAATTTATCTAATATCCATAGGGTTTAATAAAATGCCATTTACTGCGGAACAAAAGAAAAAAATCGTTGAAGAATACCGTCTGTCCGAAACCGATACCGGTTCCCCGGAAGTGCAGGTCGCTCTGTTGACCGCGCACATCCAGCACCTGACGCCGCACTTCGCCGCGCACAAGAAAGACAACCACTCACGTCGTGGTTTGTTACGGATGGTCAATCAACGCCGCAAACTGCTCGATTATCTGAAAAGCAAAGACGGTGACCGCTACCGCACGCTGATCGAACGTCTCGGTTTGCGCAAATAAGACCAGACTGAAAACGGCGCCGGTTCGGCGCCGTTTGCATTTCAGCGTTACCCCCGTTTTATCCTAAACAATTTCTACGCAAAGGAACCTAATAGTGAATCCTATCAGGAAAGAATTTCAGTACGGTGATCGCACTGTCACGTTGGAAACCGGTGAAATCGCACGCCAAGCCCATGGCGCCGTGATCATCGATGTCGAGGGCACCTCGTTATTGGTGACCGTCGTTAGCAAAAAAGATACAGGCGGCAACGACTTTTTTCCGTTGACGGTGAATTATCAGGAAAAAGCCTATGCAGCCGGCAAGATCCCCGGCGGTTTTTTCAAGCGTGAAGGACGTCCGTCCGAACAGGAAACGCTGATTTCGCGTCTGATCGACCGTCCGATGCGTCCGATGTTCCCGGAAGGCTACAGGGATGAAGTCCAGATCATCGCGACCGTGATCTCGCTGAATCCGGAAGTCGATACCGAAATTCCGGCCCTGCTCGGCGCTTCTGCGGCCTTGGCCGTTTCAGGCTTGCCGTTCAACGGCCCGGTCGGCGCGGCAAGAGTCGGCTTCAAGGACGGTCAGTATCTGTTGAATCCGTCACCGGCCGAGTTGAAGGAATCGCGCCTGCAACTGGTCGTTGCCGGCACCGCCAATGCGGTGTTGATGGTCGAATCCGAAGCCGACTGCCTGACCGAAGAAGAAATGCTCGGCGCCGTGCTGTTCGGCCATGAGCACATGCAGACCGCGATCAATGCGATCAATGAATTTGCCGCGGCGGCCGGCGCCGGCGTGGTCACCTGGACCGCTCCCGATGCCGATGTCGAACTGGTGCGCCTGGTGACTGCCGAAGTCGAGGAAGACATCAAGGACGCCTATCGCATCGCTGAAAAACTGGTCAGACAGGATAGGCTGAAAGTGATTCGCAATGCGGCGGTCGAAAAACTGACCGCGACCGGTGAATATGCCGAAAAAGCGATCCGCCACATCATCGAAGATCTCGAATACAACATCGTCCGTCACGCGATCCTGAGCGAAAAGCGGCGGATCGACGGCCGCGAACTCGCTACGGTTCGCCCGATCACGATCCGGACCGGCGTGCTGCCGAGAACACACGGCTCGGCCTTGTTCACCCGCGGCGAAACGCAAGCTCTGGTCGTCGCGACGCTGGGCACCCAGCGCGATGCGCAAATCATCGATGCGCTGGCCGGCGAATACAAAGACCTGTTCATGCTGCACTACAACTTCCCGCCGTTCAGCGTCGGCGAAACCGGCTTCGTCGGTTCTCCGAAGCGTCGCGAGATCGGCCACGGCCGTCTGGCGAAGCGCGGTGTGTTGGCGGTATTGCCGGTCATGGAAGAATTTCCGTATGTGATTCGCGTCGTCTCCGAAATCACCGAATCGAACGGCTCCAGCTCGATGGCCTCGGTGTGCGGCAGCAGTTTGGCGCTGATGGACGCCGGCGTGCCGATCAAGGCTCCGGTTGCGGGTATCGCGATGGGTCTGATCAAGGAAGGCGACGATTTCGCGGTCCTGTCGGACATCATGGGCGATGAAGATCACCTCGGCGACATGGATTTCAAGGTCGCGGGGACTTCTGACGGCATCACCGCGCTGCAAATGGACATCAAGATCGACGGCATCACCGCCGAGATCATGAAGGCCGCGCTGGCGCAAGCCAAGACCGGCCGTATCCACATCCTCGGCGAAATGAACAAGGTGTTGTCGACCGCGCGCGAACACATGTCCGACTATGCGCCGCGCATCATCACCTTCAAGATCGATCCGAGCAAGATTCGCGAAGTGATCGGCAAAGGCGGTGCGACGATCCGCGGCATCACCGAAATCACCGGCGCGAGCGTCGATCTGACCGATGACGGCGTCGTCAAGATCGCCTCGGTCGACAAGGCGGCCGGCGAAGAAGCGCGCCGTCTGATCGAAGAGATCACCGCCGAAGTCGAAGTCGGCAAGATTTACGAAGGCAAGGTCGTCCGCCTGATGGACTTCGGCGCGTTCGTAACGATCCTGCCCGGCAAAGACGGCTTGGTGCATATCTCGCAAATCTCGAACGAGCATGTCGACAAGGTCAGCGACAAACTGGCGGAAGGCGATGTGGTCAGAGTGAAAGTGCTGGAGATCGACCGCCAAGGCCGTGTCCGACTGAGCATGAAGGAAGCCGAGAAAGAAGAAGATTAACCTTTCTAGGTGTCCCAGTTATTAAAAGGGCCGCAAGGCCCTTTTTTTACGCTGTTTTATTGATAAAACCAAGATTCAACAGGCTTTTAAAGGCGCTTTACGACACGTAAAGTCAAGGGTTCTGGATGTACCCGTTATGGGGTTTTTTTTCATCAATAATTCTATCTTAAGAGTTTGCTGTCATTTTTATTAAAAACGACTAATGTCTTAATATTATTTTAACATTGCGAGGGTATAATTCCCATAAACCTAAATACTCCCGTCACAGTTCTTTTCAAGCAAATGCATCAGTAACTGTCAATTGTTCTCGAATGAATCTTTGGTTGAAATTAATGCGTATTTAAGATGGCGGTGCTGCCATTGTGAATTCTTCCAGGTTATAAGTCGCTTTTCACTTCGCCACACTTAGAAGCATCCATGATTTTTATGTCGTTATGCATGGTTGTCAAGAATTGATAACGAATAGTATTTACAATATATCGTTACTGCAAATAAACGGTGCTAGTATTTAATTTCTTTTCTGTTACTTGATCTATTTCACTATATCAGTAAATAATTGCGGTTAGAGTTCTTGTTTCTTAATATATATAGAGTGTAGGTCGCTTTTTAGGGCGGTCCAGATTACCGGTCATGTTGGGTTAACTCCTTAGGCATGTTAGACTGATTGTTGAATATAAAAGGGATGGCTGCTATGAAAATTCTATCGGAACCGCCGATCATTGCTTTAGCTAAACGAATAATATCTCCGTCTGTCTGTGGGGTTAGCTTTCTTGCCTTTATCTATGTTTATCAGATTCCTTGGGATGGCTATCATTCTATCCTGTTCATAGCGGCTATCTTGTTTTCCTCGATTGTTTCTCAAATGCTCAGGCCGTTGCAAAATTTTCGCGAAAGCAACGTTTATTCGTATATTTCCGCCGTTCTGATTGGCAGTTGCATATTTATTTTTCTGATTTATGCGTTGTTTTTAAACACAGATTTTTCTGAGCATGTGGCAAGATCGGTTGTAATGCTTTGGCTGCTATCCGTGCCGTTTTTTTTATTGGTGGTCCATGGATTGCTTCATGCTTGGCTTAAAAGTCAGCACCAAAAAACCAGAATACGTAAATGTGTGATAGTTGGCGCCACAGAGGTGGCCTATCAGCTCAGCAGAGAATTTCAAAAGGATCGCAGTCTACTGATACAGGTTGAAGGGTTTTTAGATTCTCGCGAGCAAGACCGAATTTGGCCAGACTGCAAAGAAAGCCTTTTAGGCGGGCTCGATAGGGTCTTGCCCTATGTTAAAGAGCATGGCATTCAGGTGGTTTTTATTGCCTTGCCGATCAGATATGAAGATCGAATCGCTAGTTTGCTGGAGGAATTGCGTGACACCACGGCTTCGATTTATTTTGTGCCGGACATATTGAGTTTTAACCTGATACAGTCGCGTGTTGATTCCATTCACAACATCCCAGTCGTATCGTTATTGGAAAGCCCGATTCATCATCTCAATGCGATTTGGAAGTGCGTGTTTGATTTTTGTGCTTCATTATGCATTTTGTTATTCATTTCTCCGATACTATTACTTATCGCATGCGTTATCAAACTATTATCTCCAGGTCCGATACTCTTTAAACAAACAAGATACGGGCTCGATGGAAGAGAGATTAAAGTCTACAAATTTAGAACGATGAACGTATGCGATAATGGGGCAAACATACAACAGGCAACGAAGGGCGATTCCCGGATTTATCCTTTTGGCGCATTTCTAAGAAAGACATCCTTGGATGAACTCCCGCAGTTTTTTAATGTGCTTAAAGGAGATATGAGTATAGTGGGGCCTAGACCGCATGCCGTCGCACATAATGAGGAATATAGAAAGCTCATTCAGGGTTATATGTTGCGGCATAAAGTCAAACCGGGTATCACCGGTTGGGCGCAAGTACATGGATTACGCGGCGAAACGGAAACACTCGAGAAAATGGAAAAAAGAGTCGAGTATGATCTGGAATACCTGAAGAATTGGTCATTGTTATTGGATATCTTGATCATCATCCGGACGTTTGGCGTCGTGCTTAAAACCACTAATGCACATTAGAAAGTTATTTTGCTATCAACTGCGGCTTTCCTTGTTATTGAATCATGGACAGAAAATAAAATAACTTGGTGCTTTGGAGTAAGCATTCACCTCCCCCTTTGAAAAAGGGGGATCGAGGGGGATTTATTTAGAAAATCTCCCCTTCCCCTCTTTTTCAAAGAGGGGGGCTGAACGGTTACGCTTTGGATAACGCGGGAAGGAATCTAGCAAACTCTTGCCAAGAAAGAATCGCCTTAGATGCTTAGGATATGGTCATAAATAACTTCCCGATAAAATTTTCCGTTCGTCCTGAGCTTGTCGAAGGATGGACGGAAAATTCCCGGCTCATGCTGTCCCCGTTCATGCTTCGACGAACTCAGCACGAACGGGTGACAGCATTTAGGAAAGTTATTTTTGACGGAATCCTTAGTTTATGTTTGTGTCTTTATACATCCTGCGCTGCAGTTAAGCGTGGGGCTATGCATAATATTTTTGGATACAACCTATGACAAAGAAGACGATAGTTTCGATTTCGGTTTTTTTTATTTTGATGGCTAGCGGTCAGGCATTTGCGGAACGAGGAAAAGATGCAGGTGAGGGCAGTAAGGGCTTGAAGATCACTCTCGAGAAAGTAACCAATGCCGCTGATGACCGTCGTGGCAATGGCGGTGGCAACGGTAATGGCGGCGGCAACGGTAATGGTGGTGGCGACGATCATGGCGGTGGTCACGGAGATGACGGACATCCCGGTCACTGCCGGGGAAATGTTTCTCCCTGCTAAGGATATGGCCATAAATAACTTCCCGGCTCATGCTGTCACCCGTTCATGCTTCGACGAACTCAGCACGAACGGGTGACAGCATTTAGGAAAGTTATTTTTGACGAAATCCTAACGATAAAATGCTTTAGTAAGGCAAGCTCCGGCTGAGTTTATTTTCTGGTTCCCACCTGCCACGTCACTGCCATTAAGTTAAGGCGGTTATCTCCCTCTCCCTTCGGGAGAGGGGCGGGGTGAGGGGAATAAAATAAGGAAAATTTTTTATTTTGATCCCCTAGGCAATAGCTCCGGCATTGCTCTAACTCCTGCATCCTTGCAGTCGTCATCCTAGCCTTCTTCCGGAGGGAGAAGGAACCGGCCATCCTTAACTTAATGGCAGTGGAGCGGCGTGTGGGAACGAGGAAACACGATCTTAAACTGGATTAGATGCGCATTTTGAAAGAAGACAGAGTTATTTGCAGATGAATGGATTCTCTTTATCCGGCTTTTTTCGCTGGCTGGAACGTTTAATCTATGTGGGTTTTATGGGGGCGTTTATCGTATCTCCATTACCCTTGGGCGGTAACCGAGGCTGGGCATTTCTGGCCTTGTCAGCCGTATTCCTGATTCTGCTGGCTGGGCATTTGCTTGTGCAATGGCACAGAGCCCTGAGAGAGCCGACAAAAAAACAGACCCCGTCTATCCATTTGGGTAAGTTTCTGTTAATCTTTGCGGCCTTTTGGATGTGGGCCCAGGCGACTCTTGAACTGCCGGCAAGCTGGCTGGCAACTCTCTTTCCGGCTACGCTGGAAATTTATACGTCGGCGCTAAGCGTTTTGCAGCCAGGTCATGCCGAGAACGCTTTTCCTATTTCATTAGAGCCCGGAAAGACACTCGATAGAGCCATGCTGACATTAGGCTGTTTTGCGATGGTTTGCTTAATGACCGGATTGATTAATAGCCGAAAGCGGCTGGTACAGTTTTGCTATATGCTGGTTTTGACAGGCGTGTTTCAAGCGTTTTATGGTGCCATGATGACATTAACCGGCGTGGAATATTTATTTTTAGTGCCAAAAGATTCGTATATCGGCAATGCGACCGGCACCTTCGTCAATCGCAACCATTTGGCCGGATATCTGGAAATGACTTTGCCCATAGGAATTGGCTTGTTATTAGGCTCACGCAAAGGATCAGATCAGGTTCGTCGGCATTGGCGCGGAATATTGACTTATATCCTGCAAACCTTGTTGAGCCCGATTGCCATTTTGCGCTGCTTGCTGGTCGTGATGGTGATAGGACTGTTGATGACCCATTCCCGAATGGGCAATGCAGGCTTTTTCAACGCGTTGTTGATTACCTCGGCGATTGCTTTTTTTTCAGCTAGGCAGTTTCGCCGCCCAGGCTTTGTGGTGATCATACTCAGTATTGTCGCGGTGGATATTGCTTTACTGGGTACATGGTTTGATCTTAGCCAAGTCATCAACAGAATTGAAACTACCGGACTCGATCATGAAACCCGAGATGAAGTTGTACAATCCGTGATGCAGATGATTCCTGATTTTTGGCTGGCCGGAACAGGGGCGGGTACATTCGCTTATATTTTCCCCAAATACAGCCAATTTACCGGCGGCTTTTACGATTATGCCCACAATGATTATTTACAGATTTTAGTGGAACTGGGAGTTATCGGTTGTATCCCGCTGGCGGGCTTGGTGGTTCTCGGCTTGCTGAACGGATGGTCGCTGTTGCGGAGCAAAGATTCAAAATTGCTGAGAGGAATTGGCTTTGCGTCTATCATGGGCACGGTCAGTCTGCTGATTCATTCTACTGTGGATTTCAATTTACAGATACCCGCCAATATCCTGTTGTTTGTGACGCTCCTGGCTTTGCCGCAGGTTGCCCGACAAGCCCTTAGTCATCGCCCTGTAAACGCATTCGAAGATTATGTGCATTAATCATCGTAAGTTCGCCTGGGGCTTGTTGGTTTTTTGCAGCTCAATAGAGGCCGAAGAACTGGATATCAGGAAAGATCCTGTCATCTTTCCAGCCGGGCCCTTTGAATTCGCGCCGATCTTCGAAGCGGCGGAATCCTATAATGACAATATATTTTTGAGGGACAACTTCAAAAAAGACTCCTTGCTGACTCAATTCCACGCGGGAGGGCAGCTTGCACTGGAAAGGCAATTGAACCGATACGCTTTGACTTATACCCTGCAAAGCTCTCAATATCACAATAGCCCACAAGACGACTATATCGATCATTTTGTGGGCGGTACTTCACATATCGAATTTACCAGCCGCAATCGACTGGATGTCAATATGGGCTATCTGGATAGCCATTACCAGAGAGGGGCTTTCCTTGGAAGAGATTTGCTTACTCCAACAGTACGAGCCGAACCGGATCAATATCATCTGCATAGCGCTGATGCTATCTATCGTTACGGAAGAGCCGAAGCCAAAGGCAATTTAGAGTTAAAGTTCAATGTCCAGGACTATACCTTTCAAAATAATCGCGAGGCTACTGCGAGACAAGATAGAACGCAATTTGTAGTGACGCCCGGTTTTTACTTCCGGGTAGCACCAAAGACCACTTTGCATACACAGGTTGAAAATCAATTTATTAAGCACAGACAGGCAGATGTATCGGGCTTTGACAGCCTAAAACAACGTTTTCTGCTCGGCGGCACTTGGCGGTACTCGGCCAAAACGCAAGTGGGCGCACGGATCGGTTATTTACGGCAGGAGTTCGACAATCCCAAATCCAAGGAATATGATGATGCGACATGGGATTTTTCCGCGAGCTGGGCACCGTTGACTTATTCCCGCCTCAATCTGAGCATCGCTCGCGACGTGAATCCGTCAATTGCGAGTGATAACCTCCGCGCATCGGATCGCTATCGTTTGGACTGGGCTCATTACTGGACTCCGCGCGTGACGACGCAGCTGTTCGGAGCGCGTGAGAACGCTGTCAATTTGGGCATAGAACGGCAAGATGATTACACGTCGTTTGGCGTCGATTTGAACTATGGCATTCGGCGCTGGTTAGGCATTGGCATCAATTACACCTATAGAAGCCTAAAGTCGGAGGATACAAGGCTGGATTTTAATCAAAATGCGGTCATGCTTTATATAACCGCCAACCCGCGCATTTCCGATGACGCCAAAACCCCTTGGTCTTCATGGTATTGAAGTGATAAGTACATTCATGAACAAAATTTTATTTTTATTTTTTGCGCTGCTCATGTCGGGTGTCGCCAATTCGACTGCGGAGTCAGCTGCAGAACATGGGTTAATGTCCAATTACGAGTTGGGAGCAGGAGACAAAATTCTAATTACGGTATTTCGCGAGCCTGATCTCACAATGGAAGCCAAGTTGACCGATGCCGGCACCATCATCTTTCCTTTTCTGGGTGAAATGAATGTGAAGGGATTAACAGTTGGAAAACTCAAGGATAAAATTACGCAAGGTCTAAGTGGCCGCTATCTGAAAGATCCGAGCGTCAGCGTGTCTGTTCTAGCGTATCGCGAGTTTTTCGTAAATGGCGAGGTCAAACAGCCGGGGGCATTTCCCTACTTGCCAGGGCTGACCGTGCAAAAAGCCATCTCGATAGCCGGCGGTTTTACCGAACGCGCTTCGCAATCCAGTGTTCAGCTTGAGCGCGAAAAAGACGCCAATCACCAAGGCATCGAAGTTGATATGGATGCCACTATCGCTCCGGGTGACGTAGTGATTGTCGAGGAGAGTTTTTTCTGATGAATGATTTAAAACTAAGAACTACAGCGCGGACAGCCTTGTCCGAGCAAAATTTTATGATGGATAGAGTCTTGCAGGATGATGTATTTCTCGAAGAAGACAGCGTAGACCTGCTTCATTATTGGCGCGTAGTGCGTCAATATCAATGGCGGATATTGCTGCTGGCTATCGTGGCAACGGTACTGGCTGGTCTTTTCGTTTTTTCGATGAAGCCGGTCTATCGTTCCTCCTCAACGCTGTTGGTGGAGGGTAAACATGCAAAGTTGCTTTCTATCGAAGACGTTTATTCGATGGATACTTCTCAGGAGCAATATTTTCAAACTCAGTTTGAAATTATCAAGTCACCCGATTTGGCGCGAAAAGTCATTCATCGCATGGAGCTAGCTGCCAATCCCGAATTTAGCGAGGAGAAGCCGGAAAATGAGAGTCAGCCGTTTTGGAAGGATTGGCTGGAGATGTTGCCGGCTCTCACTTCCGACCAATCGAAGGGCGCAGAAGTTGATGAAACAATAAGGGTTGAAGAGCGTTTAGTTGCACAGTTTCTGGGTCGGCTGACTGTCAAACCCCGCTTAAAAACGCAGTTGGTCGATGTCAGTTTCGACGCTAAAGACCCCAAATTGGCTCGCGATGTGGTGAATATGCTCGGCGAAACGTTTATCGAAAGTGGTCTGGAAGCGCAAATGGATGCGACGCGCAAAGCGGCGGAATGGCTTTCCGAACGTCTGCAATCCTTAAAGGACAAACTGACCGAATCCGAAAACCGTTTGCAGGACTATCTGTCCAAGGAGCATCTAGTTGATTTGGAAGGTGTGTTAACGTTGAGTGCTAAGGAAATCGAAAAAAATACCGAAACTTTGGCTAGTGTGCGCCGGGAGCGAATTGAAGCGGAAAACACCTATAACAAAATCAAATCGGGCGATCGGTTGGAACAGATTCCTGAAGTTCTGCGCGATGCTGTGATCCATGATCTGAAAAGCAAAGAAGCCGAGCTGTCTCGTAAAGAATCGGATCTTGTCGAACGTTATGGGCCGGAACATCCTGCGATGGTTGCCGTTCGTTCCGAGCGCATGGCTATTCAAGGATCGCTAGAAAAACAGCTGGCGAGTATCGGTTCAAGTATTAAGAGCCGTTATGAAATTGCCAGAGCCAATGAGCAAGCGGTGCTCTCCAGCATAGAAAACAACAAGGCACAAGTGCAGAAAATTGGCAGCAAGCAAGGTCGGTTAAGTGAGTTGCAGCGTGAAGTGGAGTCCAACAAAAAGCTTTACGAAACATTTATCAACCGGTTCAAAGAGGCAAACGAAGCCGCCGAACTCGGCGCTGCCAATATTCGTTTTATCGATAAAGCCAGCATTCCTCTCGATCCGGTAAAGCCCAAGAAGAAACTGATTTTGGCATCGACCTTTGTCGGCATGTTATTTTTTGGTGTGCTGTTAGCCTTTTTGCTGGACTATCTGGATTCCACCTTCAAATCGCCGGACGATATCGAAAGAAAACTCGATCAGCCATTCCTGGGGGTCATGCCGTTACTGGATCGTCTACGCAACAAGCCCGAAGAATTGGGGCAATTAGTTGTGCATGAACCGCGCGGCGTGTTTGCGGAGGCCGTGCGTACGATAAGAACAGGATTGGTATTGTCCGCATTGGACAGTCCGCATAACATCTGGATGGTCACGTCATCGTTTCCGGGAGAAGGTAAATCCACTCTCGCGATGAGTTTGTCGCAATCGTTGGCACAACTCGATGGTGGCGATAAACGAGTGCTGCTGATTGAAGCCGACTTGCGTAGGCCGACGCTGGCAAAACGCTTTCAACTTCCGCCCAAAGCGCCAGGGCTGACTCATGCGTTGGCGCTGCATGCCAAGCTGGAAGAATGTTTGCATGCCGTGCCGGGAATGGCATTGGATGTATTGCCAGCCGGCATGCCGCCGCCTAATCCCCTGGAGTTACTGGCATCCAGGGCATTTGCCGAATTATTGGGCGAGTTGGAAAAACGCTACAGCTTGATCCTGATCGACTCACCTCCGGTACATGCGGTTAGCGATGCGCAATGGTTGGCGCAACATGTGCGATCTGTCATCTACGCGGTCAAAGCCGATTCAACATCGATCAAGGCGGTGAAAGATGGACTCAGAACGCTTGAACGGTTTGGCGCGCCATTGGCCGGCATCGTACTGACTCAAATGGATGTCGAAAAAAGCAAGCGTTACGGGCATGGTGAATACAGTGGTTATTACTATTACCAAACGGCGTATGGCACCGATGAAACCAGTTCCTCTTGATGCTTTCACCCTCTCCTGATGGACCACTGTATGGATGCAGAAGGTACGACCACAAGGAAGAGGGAGGTAGAATCGCATACGGAACAGCGATCGAGAGCATTGCAGGGAGCTATTGCCGAGAGGGAGGGTGAGGAGAAACAAAATTAAGGAAATTTGCCTTATTTGACTCCCCCTCATCCTAACCTTCTCCCTCAAGGGAGAAGGGACTGTTTCTTAACATAATGGCATGGAGTGGCGGGTGTAGTTCGACACTTTTTCTAAGGATATGGTCATAAATAACTTCCCGATAAAATTTTCCGTTCGTCCTGAGCTTGTCGAAGGATGGACGGAAACTTCCCGGGTCATGCTGTCCCCGTTCATGCTTCGACGAACTCAGCACGAACGGGTGACAGCATTTAGGGAAGTTATTTTTGACGTAATCTAAATAGCTTTGCGCTGGTTCGCAACCTCCTGGTTCACTGCCATTAAGTTAAGGCGGTTATCACCCTCTCCCTTCGGGACGACTGTATGGATGCAGGAGGTAGAGCATTGCAGGGAGCTATTGCCGAGAGGGTCGGGGTGAGGGGAATAAAATAAGGGAAAATACTTTATTTTGACCTCCTTAACGTAGCATTCTTCAGAATGGGATAAGGTTTTTTCCTTAATATAATGGCGTTGGGGTGAGGGAATGGGCAGTTTACGGAAATGAGCCTATCCAAATTAAGGTTTCTGCCGTTGGCTGAGCCGAGCCGAAGTCAACAGTTAGCTTCGACTCCGCTCAGCAAGCGGTATTTTGGCACTCGGCTAAGGTTGTCTTCTTTCTAAAAAATCGCATAAATCGCTCTATTGTAACGAGAGCTTGATAACATCCACCCCCAACATTTAATCTGCCGGACAATTACCCCTAACCTATGATCGATCTACACTGCCACATGTTGCCCGGCATCGACGACGGCCCCAAAACCATGGAGCAATCATTGGAAATGGCGCGTTTTGCGGTTGAACAAGGAACCCGCCGCTGTGTAGTTACCCCGCATATTCAGCCAGGGTGCTACGATAACGAAGTCGAAAACATCAAGTGCATATTCGAAGCGTTCCAAAAACAATTGGCTGCGGAGAATATCCCGTTGCAGATCGGCATGGCGGCCGAAGTGCGGGTGTGCGCCGAGTTGCCTAGCATGATTGGTCAGGGCAAAATCCCGTTTCTCGGTCGCTGGCAGGGCATGAGGCTGATATTGCTGGAATTCCCTCACGACCAGATTCCGGTCGGCGCGGACAGGCTGATCAACTGGTTGATCGAGCGCGACATTCTTCCGGTCATTGCGCATCCGGAGCGCAACCAGAGCGTGATGCGCCAGCCGGAAAAGATCACCCCCTTTGTTAATCAAGGCTGCCTGTTGCAAATTACCGCGGATTCGGTGACCGGATTGTTTGGCGAAGTCTCGCAAAAAGTGGCGATTTCCTTCATCCGAAATGACATGGCCTCGCTGATTGCGACCGATGCGCATAATATGTATAAGCGTCGGCCGACCCTGAAAGCCGCGCGGGATGCGCTATTGCCGGTCATCGGCGCCGATAAGGTACAGGCTCTGTTTAGCGGTAATGCGGAGGCAATGCTGTCATGACCGTTGTCCGCCATTTCGTATCCATTCCGGCGTTACGGGCAGTCTTGTATGTGCCGGCAATTTTGGGATTGCTCATCCTGGCCAATATCGCCCTACGTTGGTCTTTGGCGGACGTTTACTCGACACAAGTGAGCCATCACCTGGATACGGTGAAAAAAGACTCGTCCAACAAAAATGCAAAACAATGGCGCCTGGCGCGTCAGCATCTGGAACGGACTCTGGAACTTCGCCCCGCTTATGCGCGATATTTCGAACTGGGGGAAGCTTTTCACCAAAAATTGGACTCACTGGAATTCCGCAAAGAACCCCTTATCCAGGAGCTGGCTTGGCATGATAATGCGCTTGAAGCCCTAAACTATGCCCGCCGGGGTTTGGGGCTAACCCCTTCCTGGCCATATCTCTGGAATCGATTGTTGATTAGTAAATTTTTATTAAAACAATTCGATAATGAGCTGACGGGCGGGATGGGACGGGCTGTGCATTTGGGGCCTTGGGTGCAGCCTATTCAATACAGTGTGGCAATACTGGGCCTGGGAAATTGGCTAAACCTACAGGATGCGGCTCGTTTGCACATATTGCATGCCATGGAGCAAACATTGGCAATGGATCAAATAAGCCATAGCAAGGTTTATGATGCAACGAAAATCTTCTCTCGATCCAATTTTTCGCAAGCGTGTGAAATGCTTGCAAAGGGGATGATTGACCGACCATTGTATAGTCATTGTATTTTGAAATAACTATACGGCAGGGCGCACTTTTTGAAATATCCGAAAAACACAAAACCTATATGCTGAATTTTTAGAATTCTAAGTTTCAATTAGCCAAAAAATGTTTTTAGTTAGAATTTAATTTTCCTAATGAATTACAAAATAAAAATTCAGCCCTCAGGCCTTTGCTTCAATGCCGATGAAAACACGTCCATACTCGATTCGGCACTCAGTGCCAATATTCATCTCGAACACAGTTGCAAAAACGGCGATTGCGGTGCCTGCGCGGCGGAATTGCGCGCAGGCCTTGTTGTCGATGCATTAGGAAACTCATGCGCATCAGGCCGCATATTCACTTGCGCGACCAGACCTCAATCAGATTTAGAGTTGGCTGCCACATTTCATCCTGAGCTGGTGGGCATCCAACAGAAAGTTGTACCCGCCAAGGTGGATCAAATTCTGTTTGCCGCAAAGGATGTGGCAGTAATTAAATTGCGCCTTCCTCCTAATGCCGATTTTCATTACTTGCCTGGGCAATACCTTGATATGACTTACCAAGGCGTTAAGCGAAGCTATTCAATCGCCAATGCGCAAGTCGTATCTGCCGGCATTGAATTGCATATTCGCCGTGTGCCGAATGGACGCTTTAGCGAATTACTATTTACTGAGATTAAAACAGATTCGTTAATGCGCATCGAGGGACCTAAGGGTACTTTTTTTGTTCGCGATACAGATCGCCCTATTATCTTCCTGGCGGGCGGCACAGGTTTTGCGCCAATCAAAGCCATGACCGAAGGGTTGCTCGCCAATCAATGCAATCGCAACTTGCATATCTATTGGGGGATGCCTAGCGCTTCGATGTTTTATAGCGACATAGCCCGGCAATGGGCGGAAACTCATTCTTCGATCTCTTACATTCCCGTGGTTTCGGAGTCTTGCGAAAACTGGCAGGGCCGCACTGGCTTTGTTCATCAAGCCGTGCTGGAAGATTTTACGGATCTTTCCGGTTTTGATGTCTACGCCTGCGGCTCGCCGCTAATGATCGATTCCGCCAAAAAAGATTTTATTTTACAAGGCCTTGATGCTCGGAATTTTTATTCCGATGCATTCACCCCCGCAAAATAGCACATAAAGGAACACTATGAAAGCAGTCATATTGGCCGGCGGCCTGGGTACCCGGTTGAGCGAAGAAACCGAACTGAAACCCAAGCCGATGGTTGAGATCGGCGGCAAGCCGATCCTTTGGCATATCATGAAGCTCTATTCCGCGCACGGGATTAATGACTTCATAATTTGTTGCGGGTATAAAGGCTATGTGATTAAGGAATACTTCGCCAATTATTTTTTACACATGTCCGATGTCACTTTCGACATGGGTAACAACCAAATGACGGTGCACAATAAACGTGCGGAGCCGTGGAAAGTCACCTTGATCGATACCGGCGAACAATCGATGACCGGCGGACGCCTTAAACGCGTCGCCGAGCATGTTCAGGATGAAGACCTGTTTTGCTTCACTTACGGAGATGGCGTCAGCGATGTCAATATTACCGAGACCATCGATTTTCACCGTCGCCACGGAAAGCTGGCGACGCTGACCGCAACATTGCCGCCCGGACGTTTCGGCGCACTGGATATTCATGACGGTCAAGTCCACTCGTTTACCGAAAAACCCAAAGGCGATGGCGCGATGATTAACGGTGGCTTTTTTGTGTTGTCGCCAAAAGTGATCGATTATATTGCGGATGATACGACCATCTGGGAACAGTATCCGCTGAAGCAACTGGCCGAAGACGGCCAATTGATGTGCTTCGAACATTCCGGTTTCTGGCAACCGATGGATACCTTAAGAGACAAGATTCATCTGCAGCAATTGTGGGAATCCGGCAAGGCACCTTGGAAAATCTGGAACAATAATCACCATGAATAAGCGTTTTTGGCAAGGCAAGCGTGTTTTTCTGACCGGCCATACCGGTTTTAAAGGCAGTTGGCTGGCGTTATGGCTACAGGAGATGGGGGCGGATGTCAAAGGCTTTGCGCTGGAACCGCCGACAATGCCCAGTTTGTTTGTCGAGGCGCGTGTTGGAGAAGGCATGCGTTCGGAAATCGGCGACATTCGCGATTATTCGACGCTGCATAAAAGTATCGCCGAATTTCAGCCGGAAATCATTTTTCATATGGCGGCGCAACCGTTGGTGCGCTTGTCCTATGACATTCCCGTCGATACCTATGCCACCAATGTGATGGGCACGGTGCATTTACTTGAGGCTGTGCGCCAAACCGGCGGGGTCAAGGCGATCGTCAATATTACCAGCGACAAATGTTATGAAAACCGCGAATGGGTCTGGGGCTACCGCGAAAACGAAGCGATGGGCGGTTATGATCCTTACAGCAACAGTAAGGGCTGCGCGGAACTGGTTGCCTCGGCCTACCGCAATTCTTTCTTTAATGCACGGACCTATCAAACGCACGGTTGCGCGCTGGCATCGGTTCGCGCCGGCAACGTGATCGGCGGCGGCGATTGGGCGATGGATCGATTGATACCCGATATTATCCGTGCGATAACGCAGCAACAACCTGTCGTGATTCGTAACCCGGGCGCCATCCGGCCTTGGCAGCATGTGTTGGAGCCGTTGTCGGGTTATTTGACGATCGCCGAAAAGCTATATGCAGAGGGGACTGCGTTCGCCGAAGGCTGGAACTTCGGGCCGAATGACGAAGATGCCAAACCGGTGCAGTGGATCGTCGATCGGTTGACTAGGCATTGGGGTGAAGGCGCCTCCTGGATATTGGACACAGCCGAACATCCGCATGAAGCCCACTACCTCAAGCTCGATTGCTCGAAAGCAAAAATGCAGTTAGATTGGCACCCAAGATGGCATCTTGCACAGGCTTTGGAAAAAATCATCGAATGGCATAAAGCGCATCTTACCGGAGCGGATATGCGTGAGATTACATTAAAACAAATTAACGATTATCAAGTAAATAAAAGAGATTCATGATGCAAGCAATAAAGGCGATTTACAAAGAAGGCAATATCCAATTGCTTTCGCCAATGCCGGAAGTCAGCGAGGCCGAGTTGTTTATTATCGTGCTCGATAAAAACGATCAAGCGCGCGGAGTAGCCAAGTCTTTTCGTACCGAAACATCCAGTTCCGAAGACGAATTTAGATCAATAGGATTGGCGAATTTCTTCGACACCGAAGATGACAACAATGTAGATTGGGAGGAGTTGTTTGATGTCAAATCTCGGTGATATCGTTCTCCTGGATTTTCCTTACACCAATCGGGTAGGCAGCAAGGTTCGCCCTGGATTGGTCATTGGAATCAATCGGCAGGGCAATTTTGATGATTTAAACGTCGCCTACATCTCCACCGAAGTCGACTCTTATATCTATGACTCCTCGGCTGTGCAAATTACCGCCGTAGACCTGGCGCAAGGCTCATTGAAACGTGAGAGCGTCGTGCGTGTTGACAAGGTGATAACAGTTCACAGCAAACAATGCCGCAAAGTTGCGGCGCTGAATACGAAAAAATTGGATGAGGTTTTGCGCAGAGCGACGGCGTTTAATGTAGAAAATTTTGCCGAGAACAAGTACAAATCATCTGATTTTATAGCCGGGACGAGCCTAGTTCCTCCTTCGGGCAAGGTTCTCGGCACTAAAGAACTGCAATTGATGGTAGAGGCGTCCTTGGATGGCTGGCTGACGACCGGGCGTTTCAACGATGCGTTTGAAAAACGACTGGGCGAATACCTGGGCGTTCCTTATGTCCTGACTGCTTCCTCGGGTTCTTCGGCGAACCTATTGGCGTTGACCGCTCTGACTTCGCCCAAACTGGGAGAACGGCAGCTTAAGCCGGGCGATGAAGTGATCTCGGTCGCCGCCGGTTTTCCTACCACCGTCAATCCTATTCTGCACAACGGCCTGATCCCGGTTTTTATTGATGTCGACATTCCGACCTACAACATCAAAGCCGAGCTGATTGAAAGCGCGATTACCGAAAAAACCAAAGCCATCATGATTGCCCATACCCTGGGCAATACCTTCGATTTGAGCGAAGTCAAGCGCGTCGCCGATAAATACAAGCTTTGGCTGGTCGAAGATTGCTGTGATGCGCTCGGCACCACCTATAACGGCCAAATGGTTGGTACTTTCGGCGACATCGCGACGATCAGTTTCTATCCCGCGCACCATATCACGATGGGTGAAGGCGGCGCGGTCTTCACCCGGTCCAAGGAACTCAGAACTTTGATTGAGTCCTTCCGCGATTGGGGTCGCGACTGCTATTGCGCTCCGGGCTGCGACAACACCTGCGGCAAGCGCTTTGATCAGCAATTGGGGACGCTTCCGCGCGGCTATGACCACAAGTATACCTACTCGCATCTTGGCTATAACCTGAAAATTTCCGACATGCAGGCGGCCTGCGGGCTTGCGCAAATGGATAGCTTGAAAGGCTTTGTCGAGCAGCGAAAGGCAAATTTCGCTTATCTGAAGGAAAGACTGTCTTCCTGTGAAGAGTTCATTATTATGCCGCAAGCGACCAAAAATTCTGATCCCTCATGGTTCGGCTTCCCGATAACCATTAAGCCGGAGAGCGGCATTGATCGCGTCGATTTACTGAAGTTTATGGACCAACACAAAATCGGTACACGGCTATTGTTTGCCGGCAATCTGACCCGCCAACCTTATTTTGCCAATGTAAAATACCGTATACACGGAGAGCTTAGCAACACCGATCTTATCATGACAAATACTTTTTGGATTGGGGTCTATCCGGGATTGACTAAAGCACATCTCGATTTTGTAGTTGAAAAGTTTGAAGAGTTTTTCGGGGTTAATTTTTAATTAAAAGGAGCCCGTTTTGCGAATATTATTAACTGGCGCTACCGGTTTTTTGGGCAGCCATCTGCTTGAAAAACTGCTGGATGATCATCACGAAGTGGTGATTCTAAAACGCACCACATCAGATGCATGGCGTATTAGACATAGACTGGATCAAGTAACAAGTTATAACGTTGATGTAGAACCAATCGAGGCCGCCTTTGCAGATCAAAAGATAGACGCGGTGGTGCACACCGCTTGCCATTATGGACGGAATCAGGACTCAATGAGTCAAGTTATTAATAGTAATCTGATGTTTGGTGTGAAGGTGTTGGATATGACGATAAAATATAACGCCGCTACATTCATTAATACCGGCACCTTCTTTAGTGCCGGATCTTTATTATCTGATTACTTAATTACTTACAGTCTATCAAAAAAACAATTTGTAGAATGGTTGAAACAATCGAGTAATAAAATTAGAGCAGTCAACCTGAAACTGGAACACATGTACGGACCAAAGGATGACAAGAGCAAGTTTGTCCCCTGGCTTGTAGATAAAATGATTAACGGCAATGACGTAATTAATCTTACATCGGGAGAGCAGATTCGCGATTTCATTTATATCAATGATGTAGTTGCTGCCTACGTAATGCTATTAAAACAGGCTGACGAACTCCCTGCCTACAGCGAATATGAAGTTGGCACTGCGCAACCAATTACCGTGCGTCATTTCGTAGAGACGTTGAGTGATACTGTGGAAAAGGAGAAAAATATCTCTGTTAAGCCAAGGTTAAACTTTGGGGCAGTCTCCTCCCGGCAAGGTGAAATAATGCATAGCCAAGCTAACATTATCTCCCTTGCTAAATTAGGGTGGAAAGTGACAACCACCTTAGAAGAGGGTCTTAAATCAATCATAGCGAATGAGGCGGTGAAATGAGATTCCGGGTTAGGCTTCTAGACAGAAATTTGGTCGTTGTAGTGTGGGGTGAAGAAGAGTGACGAAGAGAGAGGCTACATACAACAGCTCAAAAGAGCGCCATATCAAGTGACAAACGCGAGCTAAACTCAACTTTATACATGTTGATGTGAGAAAATAAATAAGCAAACAAGTTAATGGGATCTCATATAATAAGGTAGCAAAGTAATGAGTATACATAGAGTGCTTGAGTGGGTGGCGTAATGATTGATGTATTGATACCAACATTTAATAGAAAAGAAGATTTAATAAAAAATATTTATCACATAAATAATCTTATTAAGCAAGAGAATTTGGTGGAGTATTTTCAGCTATTGGTTTCGGATAATGCGTCGACAGATGGATCATATTCTGAGCTTAAGAAAATTGAAAAAGAAATAGATGTAAAAATTAAAATATTTCGTCAAGAGAAAAATATTGGCCTAGAAAAAAATTCGATATTTTTGCTAAATAGAGCAACATCTGATTTTATTATGTATATTGGAGATGATGACTATTTGCCTAGTGGATATTTGACCTTTGTGGTCAATAAGTTGAAAAAGGAGCCGATCACTACGGCAATTATACCCGGCATGTCGAATTTATATGCAGATGGTAGCATTACTCCTTCTCGCATTGCAGATTTTGATGAGGTTGAATATCCACCTGGTTTTAAAACAGCATGTCGTATATCAAACTTTGGACACCAACTTAGCGGAATACTCTTTAAACGTGAAGGATTGGTTGGCGAATATTTGAAGACAGAAAGACTTAGAAATATTTACCCATTCATTTTTTTTCTCGCATACAATAATCTACGTGGGAAATCATATTATGTCCCAAAATTTAAGGTGGTAATTACTCAAAGCAACAGTAAGGATTGGGGGTATGACGACTCGGGACTTTTAACTGAAATTTTCAAAAACTACAACATACTTTATCCGTACTCGCCAATAAAAAGGTTGTTGCTTTGTGTGTCAATGATGATTAAACAACGATGGCGATTAAGAATTGGCGAAAACCCAAAATTAGCAATAAAAGCGTTTTCACATTTGACACTTTCAAAAGATGTTGATTTACTTGTTAAAGCTTCTCTATTGTTGATCTACCCTTATTTCTATACGCGGATAGTATACTCTGCTGCAAAAAGAAGAATCGCATGACGCTTAAACAAAAAATCATTACTGGAGTACTATGGAATAGTGTTGGTAATGTTGCCCGTCAAGCATTGCAAATTGTTTCCATTGTTGTAATGGCGCGTTTTTTGTCGCCGGATGATTTCGGTGTCTATGCAATTCTGATGATTTTTGTCACCTTCATGGGCATTTTTGCGGACATGGGCATCTCGCAGGTGATTATTCATTTAGATAACCCTGATCAGCGAATGCTATCCAGCATTTTTTATTTCAACGTGATAGTGGGTGTCGCTCTATTTGCATCGCTTTACTTATTGGCGTGGCCGATTGCCGATTTTTTTAATAATCAAAAAATTGTTCCTTTACTACGGATTATTGGCTTTTCTTTTATTATAGGGTCGTTTGGCTTGGTGCAAAAAGCATTGCTGGAAAAGAAACTACATTTTAAACGAATTATATCCGTGGAAACTACAGCTCAGACTATAGGTGTTACAGCGGGCATTCTATCAGCCATAAATGGTTTTGGTATCTACAGTCTTCTTATTTCTTCTTTGTTAAGTGCGCTACTATTATCGGCAGGTGTATGGTTTGGTTCGCACTGGCGACCGTCTTTTATGTTTGCGATTTCCGATATTAGAAAAATTTGGTCTTATTCTTTTCATCTTACCGGCTTTTCAATAATTAATTATTTTGCTCGCAATGCCGACAATTTTTTAATCGGCAAGTTTTTAGGCTCATCAATTCTTGGTGTTTACAGTTTGGCATATAAAGTCATGCTTTATCCTTTAGATAATATATCAAGGGTTATTATAAGGGTTTTGTTCCCTGCCTTCTCTCAGCTAAAGCACGATAATATGAGATTTAAAAATAGCTATCTAAAGGCTATCGCCTTTATAGCTTTGGTGACTTTTCCGATAATGGCGGGGTTGTTGGTTGTGGCAGAACCGCTTGTCATGGTTGTTTTTGGTGAGAAATGGCAAGGACTGCCGGTCCTGTTGATGATACTTGCTCCGATTGGGATGGTACAATCTATTGTAACTACTGTTGGATCAATCTATACTGCCAAAGGAACCACTGGGTTAATGTTCAAAATAGGGGCAGTAAATGCTATTGTCACTGTTGTATCGTTTATTGTTGGTCTCCCTTATGGTGCGGAAGGAGTCGCTGAAGCCTATGCGATGGCAAATATCCTTATGCTTTACCCGAACCTCAAAATAGCCTGGAATCAGATTGGTTTGGGTGTATTGGAAGGCATTGGAAAACTTATGCCGTTTTTAGTCTCTTCGGTTCTGATGGCTACGGCAGTGCATTTTCAGGGAGCTTGGTTGGTTTTTTATGGCATCAAACCTTTATATTCTCTTTTTTTGCAGATAAGTACCGGCATGGCACTATACATTTGCTTGCTTTTTTTATTTCATCGGCGATTGGTTTGGGGTTTATTGGGTGAAATAAGTAATAAAAAAATAAGTGTTAAGAGTTAAAATTATAGTCAATTAACTAATAATCCCTATCGTAATTATTCGACTCATTTACTTTCATAACCTCCTGATTTTCGGGAAACATAAAATAGTATGGGTTAAGATAATTACGAATGTGAAAAATCGTTTGGTATCTTTGTAGATGAAAAGTTATAGTGAACCGTTAGTTTCCGTATTTATACCCACAAAAAATCGACTGGAATTACTAACCAGAGCAATTGAGTCTGTTAAAGCGCAGACGTATAAAAATATTGAAATTGTCGTCGTGGATGATGGCTCAACAGATGGGACTTGGGATTATCTTCAACAGGAAAACCAAGCTAATGGGGTTATTATCATACGAAATGAAGAAAGTCAGGGAGCATGTGCTGCAAGAAACGCTGCTATTTTAGCAAGCACTGGTGATTTTGTGACTGGACTCGATGATGACGATTATTTCACCTTAGACAGGATCAATCAATTTGTAAATCGGTGGAAAAACTCAGGAACCGTGGCGGGATTATTTGATTCTGTACAGGTTATGACGCCCAATGGGTCGGTTGTCCGCCATGAAAACCAGCTAGTGACTTATGAAAATCTCAGAGCATCAAATCAAGTTGGTAGTTTGGTTTTTGCCCCAAGAAATCATTACATCGAAGCCGGACTTTTTGATAAGGCAATGCCAGCTTGGCAGGATTGGGATTTGTGGATTAGGATGGCCAGGATATTTGGTGATTTTGTTAATATTGGCTGTACAAGTTGTGTGGTCGATGAAACACACGGCAATGACAGGATTACCACAGGAAATGAAAGGAAAATTCGATTGGCGAAAGAAAATCTAGAAAAAAAAATTCAGCCACTTTCCCGCTTTGAAAAGTCATCGCTGATCATTTCAATGTATTTTTACCCTCAAGTCAAACCAAAAGTAACAGAGATTATTACGCTTATTGCAGCCGGACGATTGCTAAACTCAATACATGCGGCAAAAAAGTTGACAAACATGCAAAAATGAAAATAGCACAAATCAATCATTCGGATACCGTAGGTGGTGCGGCCAGAGCCGCCTATCGCATTCATCATGCACTCAGGCGACATAATGTGGACTCAACCATGCTGGTTAATCGGGATACTTCTGGCGACTGGACGGTACAAGTCCCTACAAGTATCCTAAACAAGTTGTCCGTCAAAGTGCGTATGCCTCTGTATGAGTTGATAATAAAGATATTGCACCCAGGTAATCTCGTCCAGCAGTCGCCCGCTATTCTACCTTCACGGTGGCCGTCGTACTTAAATAGTCATAATGCCGATTTGCTTCATCTGCATTGGATAAATAACGAAATGATGTCGATTGCGGATATTGGCCAATTGAGCAAACCGGTGGTATGGACTTTGCACGATATGTGGGCGTTTTGCGGAGCAGAACATTACAGCGGTGATTTTCGTTGGCGAGACGGCTACACATCTTTTAACAGGCCTTCTTATGAGTCGGGTTTCGATCTAAACCGTTGGACTTGGCAACGCAAGCAAAAACACTGGCATAACCCAATGCAAATTGTTGCTCCTAGCCGTTGGCTCGCAGACTGCGTGCGGCAAAGTGCTTTGATGTGCGAATGGACTGTAAGCGTAATACCTAACGCTATCGACACGGATACCTGGCAACCGGTGGACAAAACTTTAGCGAGACAAGTGTTGCATCTGCCTCTCGATGTGCCTTTGCTGCTTTTTGGCGCAATAGGTGGGGCGAAAGATCCTCGGAAGGGGTTTGATTTGTTGAAGTCGGCCTTAGACCATCTTCGTGGGCATGCGCCTGGATTGGAATTAGTCGTTTTTGGACAGCTCGAACCGAAGGCAGCGGTCGACTTAGGCTTCCCTATTCATTTTACGGGGCATCTGCACGACGACATCAGTCTGCGCTTACTCTATAGTGCGGCTGATGCGTTGGTGACGCCTTCGAAGCAAGAAGCATTTGGTCAAACTGCGTCTGAAGCGCACGCTTGCGGCACTCCCGTGGTGGCGTTTGATGCCTGCGGTCTGCCCGACATCGTGTCCCACCAGCAGACAGGTTATCTTGCTAAGGCGTTCGATGCAGAAGATTTGGCGAAAGGTATTCAGTGGGTTTTAGCTGATCGAAAGCGTCATTCGGGTTTAAGAGTGAATGCACGCCAAACAGCGATGACGCGGTTTGCCTATCCGGTTGTGGCTGAACAGTATTTGCAGGTTTATCACTCGGCACTTGCGTCGCATCAGTTTTGAAGGTGTCAATGCAGATTCTTGTGATGGTCTGGGATAAGTTATATCAGCTTTAATTCCAATACTATAAATCTGAACTCTTGAATTTTCTAAATAAACTTATCACGTCTACAAGCACTTCTTCATGTTAGCGAATAATTTATCCAGTAAAGTGCGAGGGTACATTAAAGCCGCTCCAATACTTTTAGTGTGGGGCAGCATTGTACTATTTTATGCGGGTTTTGTTTGTGCGGAAGATCATGCGATCGAATTTCAGTCTCCACAACCTGGCAACATTTTTGTAGGTGATAAGGCGCAATTAGAGATTAAAGTAAATAGATCAAATGCGTCATTTAACAGGATGGGGTTAGTCGAAATTAAAGATGGGCTAGGCAATCTGGTGAGTAAGGCGAGTATTGACTTGCAAGTAGATCATCCTACTGTTGAAGTAAGTGGCTTGGGATATTACTCTGTTGAACTGTTCGAAGTGAAGTCTGGGCCAAATATCTCCAAGGTTTTGGGAAAAACCACAGTGGCCATTTTACCAACCATTATCGGAGATACTAACAATCCTTTTGGTTTATGGCATGTGCACGGTGACCTTAAAATGGGCCTCAAGGCGGGCGCACATTGGACAAGATTGCTTAGAACATTGAATACCTATACCCTCGATGCGAATGGAAAAATTGTGTCGAAACCGCCAGCCAAGAGGGGGGTAGTACCTATATTGCCTGGCTATTCCCTCATAGATACCCTTGCGTATGGTCTGCCAGGGTTCTTGAAAAACAACGGCGATAAGCCAGAGCCTTATCTCTATCCGCCGAAAGACTGGGCGCTTTTTGAACAGTTGGTCGAACAATTCGCGCGGGATTATGCATACGAGCCGGAATATTTCTCAGTTTATAATGAACCTGATAACTCCTGGCAGGGGAGCGACCAAGAGTTAGTTAGGTTTCTTGATACTATAGCGCGAGCGTTTAAGAAGGTGCATCCAGAATCGAAAGTGCTGGGTCCAGGCTTGGCAACTATAAAAATCAAACGCTTACGTAGTCTGGCAAAATTGGGCTTGTTTGATCACCTGGATGGTTTTGTAACTAATGCCTATGCAGAGGTTGGTGGGCCGGAGGCTGAGTTTATCGGGCGAGTTCGAGAGCTGAAACGTCTCTTTAGTGAAATAGGGCGTCCTACGATGCCTATCTATATCACCGAATACGGTTGGACCTCATCACCGGGTGTGTCATGGCAAAAACCAGTGGATGAGTTGACTCAAGCGCGATATGTTGCACGGTCTTTAGCATTATTACGAGCGGAAGAAGTAAATGCGGCGATTTATTTTTGTCTGCGTTTTAATGGGAATAGTGCCGATGCATTAGGGTTTTCGGTCACACACAGTGACGGTACGCCCAAGCCTGCCTTTCTCTCTTTTGCTACCGCATCAAGAATGATGGGGCACGATGGAGTACCTAGTCTACATGAGGATGATGGGATGAGGGTGTTTCAATTGCGAGCAAGAAATAATGGTGAATCGGTTGTGGCCGCTTGGGGGCGGACTTCTAATGATAATGTGTTTATCCCGGGCTCATTTTCTAAAAGCGTTGTAGACATGATGGGGAAGTCGCTTAATGTGTCCGAGACCTTAAAAGTCGGCGAGAGTCCACTTTACTTTGTACCTAAAGCTAAGCTTTACGACAAGCCGAAGGTATTAAACAAGCAAATTGTAAAGAGAGGAAATTCGGTGAACAATGCAAATTCGCATGATGTTTACGTCCCGAAACCGCTTCGCCTAGAAAAAACAAGGCAACAGATCGAAGTTCCTATAGATACTCCGCCAGGGACGTATTGGTTGGTAAGTGATGCAAATAAGCGAATCACGATTTTTCCTGTCGTTGTAACTGATTAATGTCATGGAGATTAAATAAATGAGTAATAGTATTAATAAGCCTCCTCAGATTTCCATCATTGTTGCTGTCTATAACGGCGCGAAAACCATTCAGCAATGCATTGAGAGCATCGCGAAACAAACCTATCCGTATAAGGAGTTGATCATTATGGACGGAGCATCTAAGGATGGGACTGTGTCTATTTTGGAAAACAATACTTCGCAAATTGCATACTGGGAATCCAAGGAAGATAGGGGGATAGCACACGCATGGAACAAAGCTCTAGAGCATGTGAATGGGGACTGGGTTCTTTTTTTGGGGGCGGATGATCACTTTAAGGATGATAGTGTGTTGTCAGATATGGCAGATATCTTATGCGACAATAGCATTGACGATATCGTTTACGGGAAAATTATTTTTGAAGGTGGGTCGCTTCATGGACTGGTTGTTGGCAATAGCTTTGATAACGTTGTTATGAAGAGAAGAATGCTGATTCCACATACAGCGGCGTTTCATAGACGAGCTTTTTTCAAAGAAGCAGGGCAGTTTGATGAAACCTTCAAGATGGCAATGGACTACGAAATTTTGTTGAGAAAGAAGACGCTATCAGCAAAATTTGTCGATCGTTGCATAACTGCTATGGGGGGCGAAGGAGTGAGTTCTACGCTCATCGTAAACAGTTTGTTAGAAAATAGGAAAGCTCAGCTGAAAAATAAGTTGGGCTGGCGTTTTAAGATTGAAGCTGTGCATGCATTTTATCAATTGCGGCATCAGTTCAATCTTCTGAAGGCTTAAATAATTCGTATTATGACGGCTTTACTCCTTAGTGTGTTTTGGTCGGTTGGCTTTTTGTAGATGCGGGGTTGCATTGTCAGGACTAAAAAAAAATCAGAGCGATTTCAGGCAGCGTTTTATCATCCGATTATATCGGATCGCTCATTGGGCATCAGTGACAAGGAAAAAAACGATATTTTCTTGGCCTATTGCGGTACCAATTTTGGTTGCCTACCGGATAGTTACGGAATGGTTCTTTCAGCTTGAGTTGCCCGCCGCTACGAAAATAGGAAAGGGACTTATCATCGATCATGGGTTTGCTCTGGTAGTTAATAAACACTCGATTATTGGGAACGACTGTCGCTTACGGCATTGTGTAACGATTGGGTGCAAGGTGAATCCGGATGGAACACAAGGACCATCGCCTAGAATAGGGGATCGAGTCGAGGTGGGCACAGGAGCTATCATCATTGGTGATATTACGATCGGGCATGATGCCGTCATTGGCGCAGGGGCCGTGGTAACCAAAAACGTGCCAGAAGGGGCTGTGGTTGTTGGAAATCCAGCTCGTGTCGTCAAACAGAATTCTAAAATCTCTAAAGATGCTGGGTTGCCATCATGAAGGTATTGCAAGTCAATGTGAGGCTGCAAGAAGGCGGAGCAGCTAGGATTGCGCTCGATTTGCACCGGCAGTTATTGAGTTTGGGAGTGGAGAGCCGATTTGCTTATGGGTGGGGCGAGAAGGGTGGTAAGTCTTCTGCTGAATCCAGTATTCCTCATAGCTTCCAAGTCGGTCAACAGATTCAGGTCGCGAGCAACATTCTGTTACATCAGGTAGCAGGCATTGACTATGCGCCGCCTGTTGGTGTGGGTCGGCAACGTCTGATTGAAGCCATCCACTGGGCAGACGTTGTACACCTGCATGCGATTCATAGTTATTTCCTGCCGTTTAGTTGGTTGGTAAAGGAATTGGTACATGCAGGCAAACCAGTGGTTTGGACGGCGCACGATTACTGGATGCTAACGGGAAGGTGTGCCTTTACCGAAGGATGTGAGGGCTGGCGTACGGGCTGTGGTTGCTGTCCTACCCAGAAAAACTATCCATCGTCATACCTTGATTTCTCAGCCTCACAGTTCAAAGCTAAGCGATGGCTACTGACTGAGCTTGTTCCGCGCCTTCGTGTGGTGTCTCCTTCTGAATTCGTGGCTCAGGCGATTAAGGACGGCTTGCCGAATGTAGATGTACGCGTGATTCCCAATTGGATCGATAGCGAATTTGAAGCCGCTTTGCACAATGTACCACTGAGCACCGCCCCGGCTAATCACTCCGCAAAGAAGATAAAAGTAATTATTATTGCGAATGATTTGTCAGACCCAACTAAAGTGGATCGAGAATTGATTAATCGGATATTAGGAATATCACACATAGAGGTACACACTGTTGGGCAGAATTCGCCTTTTGCCGGGGCTAATGTTGTGAATCATGGGAAAATTACGCAAAGAAAGCGTATGGTAGAAATAATTGCATCGGCAAACGTGGCATTGTTCACTTCGGAAAAAGATACTTTTGGTTTAGTAATGATTGAGGCGCTTGCTTGCGGAATACCAATTTTTGCTGTCGATAGTTTGGCTTCCAGGGAGGTGCTCGGTATGCTTGGTTTGGAGAGCATGCGATGTCAAGAAATATTAGAACGATTAAATTCACTTGATGTCTTCACGCTATTGTCTAAAGATCGGTATGTCATTTCAAGGAGTCGATTGTTGTCAGTATACGGATCTATTGCATCTGTAAACGCATACCATGAATCTTATGAAGATTGTGTAAGGCTCCTTACATGCTGAAACTGTTTTTTTAAGAAAAATGAAACCATTTTTTATATCTCGCCCCCCCTCAACGGCGATGTCTTTTATTGCACTGAATAATATCCGTAGGTCAGACAAATTCATAATTTTTACGCTGTTCTTCTATTTTCTTTCCTATCCCTTCGTGCTTCGAAATCTAATGGGGGTGGTTTATCCTTTAGTTTTAAATGGAGTGCTAGTCTTAACGGTTCTGGCTTGTGCTACAGGAAGGGCTTCCATGTTAAAACTCAGGTTACAACGCGGTAACAGAATTTTAATGATTGGAATGCTGCTGTACAGTTTGTACTGTGCGGTGCTGATTCTCGTATCTATTATGCATTCTTCAGAATTAAAAATAGGTGTTTCGGCATTTTATGAAGTTCGAGAGTTGGTGTTTGTCCTGATCATTTTATTTATATTAAGTGATAAAGGTATATTTTTTTCACTTAGATTTTATGTGGAGGTATTCACTTGGTGCTCTGTTCTCGGTCTGCTGCTTGTCTTTTTGAATTTCATGGCGATAATTCAGCCCATCACTGAAGTAGACATAAATAATTTTGTGGGAGGAGATGAAAATAAACGGATGTTTTTTGGGATTGGTTTTATTTGGCCAGGCACATGGATTGGATCAATGTATGGGCTAGAAAGATTACAGTCATTTACCGATGAGGCTGGCACGTTTGCTTTTGCGGTCCTCCCTGCAATTTTGTTGGCAGCGTACTGGCGTATGAAAGTACGCATGTACGTTATGGCTGCTGCCTTAATATTTACGTTTTCTGTTGGCGCTATTTCGATTTGGTTATTTATCATAATATTTTTTCAATTGGCATCTCCTACATATGAAGGCGGCAAAGTAAAACGTGTTTTTGTTATGCTATTATTCTTGGTGACCTTGCAGTGGATTATCAACTACTTGCCTTTTAATTTGCTGGAGAGAGCCGATACATATCTTTCGGCAAAATATACAGCTGGTGGAGGGGATGAGACTTCGGTTGGGCAACGATTGGCAGGATTCGAAAGGGTTATAGACATAGTTTTAGAAAATCCTCTCGGCTTTGGCTCAAATAGTGCCGGTTTATCTCTTGATTTTACGCAGGGTACTTTAGCGATCGGTTGGATGGTTCCTTTAATTGAAGCAGGATTACTTGGTTGGTTTTTTTATGTGTTGGCATTTGGGCTAATTCTTGTTCACTGCCTGCGAAATGCAATAGCTTCTAGAGGCATTGTAAAAATTTGTGCCATTATAATTTTGGTCAATGGATATTCAGCGTTCCAAAGAGCAGGGATTGATGCAAATATCTGGCAGTTGTTCTGGTTGGTTGTTTATTTAAGGGTAGTCGTAATGGAAGCTAAAGTTCTTACTAATGCATACTCAGCAAATAAACATACTAATCGAGTAAATTTCCTAAGAGGGAAAATAGTTAGTAACAGAGGAACTTTGTAATGTCTATATTTATTTCCGTGATAACGGTGGTGTTTAATGACTTGGATGGACTTAAGCTAACACAGCGAAGTGTTTTGGAGCAAGAAGGTGCTGATTTTGAGTGGATAGTCCATGATGGTGGCTCTGGTGAGAAAACCACCAGTTTTCTACAATCGTTGGGTTCAAAAGTTAGGTGGGTTAGTGAGCCTGATCAAGGGATTTACGATGCAATGAATCGTGGCGTTTCTAAGTGTACTGGGGAGTATGTCGTGTTCATGAATGCGGGCGATACGTTCCACGATAGCACAACGCTCGCAAAAGTGGCAGAAGCTTTACGCATAGGCGAACAGGCTGCGGATATTTTATTTGGTGGCGCCATGTTGAGTTTCCCTGGCAGCGGCAGGATGGTCTATCGCCCACCGCGGCTAGCAGAAAATTATATATGGCATGGGTTGCCTGCCAATCATCAGGCAACTTTTTATCGCAAATCTATGCTGGATACGACGCCGTATGATTTGCAATATCCGTTGTGCGGTGACTACTATTTGGCATCTGCGCTGATACGGAAAGGCGCACGTGCCGTTTATCTGGATGAGCCCCTAGCAAAATTTGAAGTGGGTGGTCAGTCATACAAGAAACTTGATCAGCTTTTTATGGAGGCATACCGTATTCAACGGGACGTGCTTGGTATGCCTTTTCACTGTCGCTTAGCAAGTGTAGCTAAACGATTTGTCTCCACGCTAGGATTTGTATTGTTGTCGCAGCCTATTTTTAGAAAGAAGTGACAATAGCTTGAATATGCATAAAATGCGTTTTTTAGGGATTTGGTTAACAATTTTTTGGCTTGCAAACATGACATCTTATCTTTCTAACGATACGGCTTATGAAGACGCTTATCATTTTGATGCAACGTGTGTAAAACCGTGCGTTTTTCAGGTATGTGATGATGGTGGGAGTCGAGCATAAAGCGACACAAAGCTTTGCAAGATAATATCTGTTGATTTTTTGCTAAACACCTAATGAAAATACTACTCTACGGAATCAATTACGCGCCTGAGTTGACTGGTATCGGCAAATATTCCGGTGAAATGTGCGACTGGCTGGCGTCAAGAGGGCATGAAGTCAGGGTGATTAGCGCGCCACCCTATTACCCCGAATGGCGCATCGGCTTCGGCTATTCCGGTTGGAATTATAGGCGGGAGCAATTTCGTGGCGTCAATGTTCTTCGCTGTCCGCTGTTCGTGCCGAACAGACCGACAACGGTGACGCGTTTATTGCATTTGTGCAGTTTTGCGCTGACCAGTCTGCCCGCCGTGTTGAGCCAATGGCTCTGGAAGCCCGACGTGATCATCACGGTTGAGCCGACATTTTTTTGTGTTCCTGCCGCCTTGCTGTTGAGCGGGTTGACTGGCGCCAAAAGCCTTTTGCATATTCAGGATTTCGAACTGGATGCAATGCTTGGGTTGGGGATGGCGAAAAATGGGCGCTTAATAGCTTCAGTTTGTCAGACGGTCGAGAGCTTTTTCATGCGCCGCTTTAGCGCGGTCAGTTCGATTTCGCAGTCGATGCTGGTCAGGGCCGCAAACAAAAGCCGGCAGTCTGTGCCTTTGTATTTTTTCCCAAATTGGGTGGATACCGATTTTATCAAGCCTGGAGTGGATGCTTCCGGTTTTCGCCAGCGCTGGGCGCTGACGGACACTACGCAAATTGTTTTATATTCCGGCAATCTGGGTAAAAAGCAAGGGCTGGAGTTATTGCTGCAGGCGGCCAAGCACTTATCCTATGAGCCGGATGTCGTGTTTTTAGTCCTTGGCGAAGGCGTTGAAAAACAAACATTAATTGAACAGGCAAAAGAGCTTGATCTGCGCAATATACGTTTTGAATCGTTGCAGCCTTATGAGGATTTGCCCGCACTGATGGCTTTGGCCGACATGCATCTGGTGATCCAAAAGAAAGGCGCCGCCGATGCGGTGCTGCCGTCCAAACTGACCACCATACTGGCCGCCGGCGGTTATGCGCTGATTACCGCTGAAGCGGAAACCGAGTTAGGCCTATTATGCGAGCAATATCCCGGCATCGCCGAGCGTGTCGAGCCCGAAAATTTAGAGCAATTTCTTGCGTCTTTGAAGACTATGCTCAATGACGCGAAAGCGGGTCGACCACGTGTCAATATGAAGGCCAGACAATATGCTTTGGAGATGCTGCGTAAGGAAGCGATATTGCAGAATTTTGATGAGTTTTTAATGAGTTTAACTTCAAAAAGCACACCACAAAAAAGCAATCCTAGAGAGATTTATTGATTCCTTCGATGTTTTATTTCGTTAAAACAACCCCCGGCGGGACGGGATTTGCAATCCCGTCCCCACCGTTTAGGGGCTGCCGATACTCCTAGCGTGCGGAAACTCTGCGGACGGGGCAGCATGCCCCAGCAGGCAAGAATATTTGGGCAAAGCAATATGACTATGTATAAGAAATTTTCCTGTTGGCGTATGTTCAGCTTGAGTTTCGCGCTGTGTCTAATGGCGATTTTATTCATGGCGGAACTGCAAGGCTGGACGGCGCATCGCGTCGCAGCGCCTTGGGATAAACTGGTTCATGCTTCCGTGTATGGTTTGTTAAGCGGACTGTTGGGATGGGGAATGGTTACTTACCATAGGTTTTGGCGGCTATTGGTCTTGATGGCCATTCTGGGCATGGCGCATGAAGGGTTTCAGTCTTATCTGCCGGGACGTACTTCAAGCGTCTGGGACTGGTCTGCCGATGTGGGGGGAAGCTTGATGGTTTTGTTTTTATTGGCGTTGTCAAAGCGCAAGGAAGATGACGTCGAAGGCCGTTACTACCGATAACGTTGGCGCCGGACGGGATATGTGTCCCGTCCGTAATGTTTGCCGCTTTGGAATTCTCAGGATAATTCGCGTGGGTAAGCAGTTTTCAAACGTTTGGGGCGGGGTTGCAAACCCCGTCCCGCTCAGACAATTCAACCAGGAGGCAAGTATGCCTACGATTAGTATGTTTTATGGCATTTTGGTATCGATGTATTTGCTTGATACGCAAAAACATCTTCGCCGCATATCCCGGCGGGACGGGATTTGCAATCCCGTCCCCACCGTTTAGGGGCTGCCGATACTCCTAAGTATGCGGAAACTCTGCGGACGGGGCAGCATGTCCCGTACGGCGAGAAAAATCGACCCACTGCGCTGAGGCGTTTACCCTATGACACCCGATGTAGTCGCCGTTAAGGATTTAGCTAATTATGAATTGCTTGTCACTTTTGCTGGGGGAGAAAAGCGCCATTTTTCCATGCGCCCTTATCTTCACTATCCCGCATATCAACTATTGCGGCAACCCGGAAAATTCCGGTTAGCACACGTGTCGAATGGCACGGTTGCTTGGTCCGAGGATATTGATATGTCGCCTGATACGCTGTATATCAGGTTTCCTGGTTCCCAAGCTCCAGCTTCACTGCCATTAAGTTAAGGATGATTCCGTTCGCCCTGAGCTTGTCGAAGGGTGAACGGAATCATCCGAAGCCCCGAAGTTAAACCGTTCATGGTTCGACAAGCTCACCACGAACGGCTTAACTTCTTACCATGATTGGCTTAACTTAATGGCAGTGAAGCTCCAGCTTGGGAACACATGTCGTGAAGCTCTAGCTTCACGGCCAATACTAGAAGCTGGAGCTTCCAAGACTGCGTTCCCAAGCACTGCCATTAAGTTAAGGCGGTTATCTCCCTCTCCCTTCGGGAGAGGGGCGGGGTGAGGGAAATAAAATAAGGAAAATACTTTATTTGATCTCCTCATCCTAGCCTTCTCCCGGAGGGAGAAGGGACCGGCCATCCTTAACTTAACAGACATGAAGCACGAGCTTGGGAACGAGGAGCCCAGCAGGCTGTCGCTATGACATGTGTATAACGATGAGCGCCACAGTGTGGATGCAATAAAAAGTTTTTCAATCAACGGAAAATGTAAATGACTAAGAAAGTAGCATTAATTACGGGTATTACGGGGCAGGACGGTTCTTATCTGGCAGAGTTTTTATTGAAGAAGGGTTATGAAGTCCACGGCATCAAGCGCCGTGCTTCATTGTTCAATACCCAGCGCATCGATCATATCTATGAAGACCCGCATGTCAATAATCAACAATTCATACTGCATTACGGCGACTTGACCGATACGTCCAATCTGACCCGGATCATTCAACAGGTGCAGCCGGATGAAGTCTACAACCTGGGCGCGCAAAGCCATGTGGCGGTTTCATTCGAAGCGCCGGAATATACCGCGGATGTCGATGCGATCGGCACCTTGCGTTTGCTGGAAGCGATTCGGTTTTTGGGGCTGGAAAAGAAAACCCGTTTCTATCAGGCTTCGACCTCCGAATTATACGGTCTGGTGCAGGAAATCCCGCAGCGTGAAACCACCCCTTTCTATCCGCGTTCGCCGTATGCGGCGGCCAAACTGTATGCCTACTGGATCACGGTCAATTACCGCGAAGCCTATGGCATGTATGCCTGCAACGGGATTCTGTTCAATCACGAGTCGCCGCGCCGGGGCGAAACCTTCGTGACCCGTAAGATTACCCGCGGACTGTGCAATATCGCGCAAGGGCTCGAACCGTGTTTGCATATGGGTAACATGGACTCGCTGCGCGATTGGGGGCATGCGCTCGATTATGTCGAAATGCAGTGGCTGATGTTGCAACAGGAACAGCCGGACGACTTCGTGATCGCGACCGGCGTGCAATATTCGGTGCGCCAGTTCATCGAAAAAGCGGCGCGTGAATTGGGCGTCGAGTTGACCTGGGAGGGGCAGGGCGTCGATGAAGTCGGCCGTGTCGCCGCGGTGACCGGCGACAAGGCGCCCGCATTGAAAGCCGGGGACGTGGTGGTGCGGATCGATCCGCGTTATTTCCGTCCGGCCGAGGTAGAAACTTTATTGGGCGACCCGAGCAAGGCGCGCGAAAAGTTGGGCTGGGTGCCGAGGATTACGCTGGATCAGATGGTTGCGGAAATGGTGACGACCGACCTTAATCATGCCAAGCAGCATGCCTTGCTGAAAAAGAACGGTTATGCCGTGTCGGTCAGCCGGGAGTAATGCGCATGAAAATTTCCGGAAAGGTTTATGTGGCCGGACACCGTGGCATGGTGGGCTCGGCGCTGGTCAGGCAATTGCAGGCGCGCGGCGATTGCGAAGTGGTCGTGCGCACGCATCGGGAGCTGGATCTGACCGATCAGGCGGCAGTTGCCGAATTCATGCAGGCGGAAAAACCGGATGTGGTGATTCTGGCGGCGGCCAAGGTTGGCGGCATCTGGGCGAACAACACCTATCCCGCCGAATTTATCTACGAAAACCTGATGATCGAGTCGAATATCGTTCATCAGGCGTATCGCAGCGGCGTCAAAAGATTGCTGTTTTTGGGCAGCTCGTGCATTTATCCGAAATTGGCAGCGCAGCCGATGCGTGAGGATGCGTTGCTGACCGGCGTGCTGGAAGCGACCAACGAGCCTTATGCGGTCGCGAAGATTGCGGGCATCAAGCTGTGCGAGTCGTACAACCGCCAGTACGGCGTGGATTATCGTTCGGTCATGCCGACCAATCTGTACGGTCCGAACGACAATTTTCACCCGGAAAATTCGCATGTGATTCCGGCGATGATGCGGCGCTTTCACGAAGCCAAACTGAGTGACGCGCCCGAAGTCGTGGTATGGGGCTCGGGCAAGCCGATGCGCGAATTTTTACATGTCGATGACATGGCCGCGGCATCGCTGTTTGTTCTGGAACTGGACGGGGCTGCCTATCAGGCCAATACCACACCGATGCTGTCGCACATCAATGTCGGCACGGGAACCGATGTGACCATTCGCGAGTTAGCCGAAACCATGGCCAAGGTGGTCGGGTTTAAAGGTCAAATCGGTTTCGACACAACCAAACCCGACGGCACGCCGCGTAAATTGATGGATGTTTCGCGCCTGGCCGATATGGGCTGGCGGGCTTCGATAGACCTGGAGCAGGGATTGCGGGATACTTATGCCTGGTTTCTTGCGCATGAAACCGAGTTGCGGGGAAAGGAAGGGCACTGAAGCGGCTTGGAGCCGGACGGGATATGCATCCCGTCCGTAATGTTTGAGGCCTTGGATTGGTGTAATGCTTTGCGCAGGAAGGTAGTCTGCAAACTTTTGGGACGGGGTTACAAACCCCGTCCCGCTCAGGGCGGCTTGGAGCCGGACGGGATATATATCCCGTCCGTAATGTTTGAGGCCTTGGATTGGTGTAATGCTTTGCGCAGGAGAGTAGTCTGCAAACTTTTGGGACGGGGTTACAAACCCCGTCCCGCTCAGGGCGGCTTGGAGCCGGACGGGATATGCATCCCGTCCGTAATGTTTGAGGCCTTGGATTGGTGTAATGCTTTGCGCAGGAGAGTAGTCTGCAAACTTTTGGGACGGGGTTACAAACCCCGTCCCGCTCAAAAGCATCAACACAAAATAATTTCACAAGCGGTCCGATTGCCGAAAGGCCGTAATCGAATCAGCAGTGTTATCGAATACAAACATGGTTTAAAAGGATTAATAATGAAAATTACCGTATTTGGCAGCGGTTATGTGGGGTTGGTCACGGGGGCTTGCCTGGCGGACGTCGGCAATCAGGTGATGTGCATGGACATCGATCAGGGTAAGATCGACCGGCTCAAGCAGGGGATCATTCCGATTTACGAACCGGGCCTGGACGAAATGATCAAGAACAACATGGCCGAGGGACGTTTGCTGTTCACCACCGATGCCAAGGAAGCAGTGGATTTCGGTTTGTTTCAGTTCATCGCGGTGGGCACGCCGCCGGATGAGGACGGTTCCGCCGATTTGCGCTACGTGTTGGCCGTGGCGAAAAGCATCGCCGAACACATGGGCGAGTACAAAATCATCGTCGACAAATCCACCGTGCCGGTCGGCACCGCCGATAAGGTCAAACAGACTGTCAAGGAGGTGTTGGCGCAACGCGGCGAAGCGTTGGAATTCGATGTCGTATCCAATCCGGAGTTTTTGAAAGAAGGTTCGGCGCTGGAAGATTTCATGAAGCCTGACCGCATCATCATCGGCACCGACAACCCGCGCACCACCGAACTATTAAGGGCCCTGTATGCCCCCTTCAATCGCAGCCGCGATCGGGTCATTGCGATGGACATCCGTTCCGCGGAGCTGACCAAATATGCCGCCAATGCGATGCTGGCCACCAAGATCAGCTTCATGAATGAACTGGCTAATCTCGCCGAACGCCTCGGCGCAGACATCGAAAACGTCCGCCACGGCATCGGCTCCGACAGTCGTATCGGCTACAGCTTCATCTATCCGGGCTGCGGCTATGGCGGTTCCTGTTTCCCGAAAGATGTCAAGGCGCTGGAGCGCACGGCCAGGGAAATGGGCTATCACGCCGAATTGCTCTCGGCGGTCGAAAACGTCAATGACCGGCAAAAAGGCCGGCTGTTCGAAAAAATTTCCTCACACTACCCTGATGGGGTCAAGGACAAGGTGTTCGCATTGTGGGGGCTGGCCTTCAAGCCCAATACCGACGACATGCGCGAAGCCCCAAGCCGCGTGTTGCTGGAGGCGTTGATCGACGCCGGTGCCAAAGTTCAGGCCTACGACCCCGAAGCGCTGCAAGAAGCCCAACGCATTTATGGTAATAAAACCGGCCTAAGATATTGCGCCAAGCAGGACGACGCCTTGATGGATGCCGATGCGCTGATTATCTGCACCGAATGGAAACAATTCCGCAGCCCGGATTTCGACAAATTGAGCAACATATTGCAAGACAAAGTCATTTTTGACGGACGCAATATGTACATGCCGAAACATGTGAAACAAAGCGGTTTGCAGTATTATGCCATTGGACGGTGAATAGTTTGGGAATCTAAGCGGGACGGGATTTGCAATCCCGTCCCCTTCGTTTTGAGGTTGCCGGTAGCCTAAAGCTAGTGGAAACTTTGCGGACGAGGCTACAACATGCCCCGTCCGTAATGCTCTTTGTTTTGAGGCTGACGGTACCTGGAAGCATGCAAGAAAGACTACGGATGGGGCAGAATTATTGGGTTGGAAGGCCGAGCGCGGCATAGAAACCATGTGTGAGGATCATTGGCGGTGGCAGATAATCCAGATGGCTATAGATAAATCCGATCCGCTTGCTTTTTTACCGTGAAAATCGATAGGCAAGTGGTGGGAGCGACGCCCACGTCGCGATTAAAGTCTCTAGTCGCGACGTGGGCGTCGCTCCCACAGACGAATTTCCACCGGTTTGGGGCTGTCGATACTCTTAAAGTATTCGGAAACTCTGGCGCCGGACGGGATATGCATCCCGTCCGTAATGTTTGAGGCCTTGGATTGGCGTAATGCTTTGCGCAGGAAGGTAGTCTGCAAACTTTTGGGACGGGGTTACAAACCCCGTCCCGCTCGAAAGGCTTCGACAAGATCAGGATGAATGGAGCTAACCCTTTATCACAACGCATCAATAGCATGAGATTTTATGAGATGAAAACTATCCTCATCACCGGCGGCGCGGGCTTCATCGGCTCCGCCGTCGTTCGTCAATTCATCAACGATACCGATTGCCGCGTGATCAATGTCGACAAGCTGACCTACGCGGGCAATCTGCAATCGCTCGCTTCGGTGTCGGATAATCTGCGTTATCGCTTTGAACAAGTGGACATCTGTAATGCGGCCGAAGTCGCTCGGGTGTTCCGCGAGCATCAACCGTCTGCCGTGATGCACCTGGCCGCGGAATCGCATGTGGATCGCTCCATCTCCGGCCCGGCCGACTTTATCCAGACCAACATCGTTGGCACTTATACCTTGCTGGAGGCGGCGCGTGAATACTGGAGCGGTCTGGACGCTGAGCGCAAGGCCGCATTCCGCTTCCACCACATCTCCACCGATGAGGTGTACGGCAGCTTGGGCGAGAACGGCTTTTTCACCGAGGAGACGGCTTATGAGCCCAACTCCCCGTACTCCGCCAGCAAGGCATCTTCCGATCACCTGGTGCGCGCCTGGCATCATACCTATGGCTTTCCGGTCGTCACCACCAATTGCTCGAATAACTATGGGCCGTACCATTTTCCGGAAAAACTGATCCCGCTGGTGATCTTAAACGCGGTCAACGGCAAACCTTTGCCGATCTACGGCAAGGGGGACAATATCCGCGATTGGCTCTATGTTGACGACCATGCGCGCGCTTTACGCTTGGTGCTGGAACGCGGCAAGCTGGGCGAGACCTATAACATCGGCGGCTGGAACGAGAAGACCAATCTGGAAGTGGTGCAATCCATCTGCGCCATTCTGGATGAACTGCACCCGCAAGGCGCCCCGCATCGCCAGCTGATTACCTACGTACAAGATCGACCGGGGCATGATCGTCGTTACGCGATCGATGCGACCAAGATTGCGCGCGATCTGGGCTGGAAACCGCAAGAAACCTTCGAGTCCGGCCTGCGCAAGACCGTCGAATGGTATTTGCAGAATACCGATTGGGTACAAAACGTGACCAGCGGTGACTATCAAAACTGGGTGCAAAAGAATTACGCGAACAGGAGTGTGGCATGAAGGGCATTATTTTGGCGGGAGGTTCGGGGACGCGGCTTTATCCTGTGACTCAGGCTGTTTCGAAGCAGTTGCTGCCGGTGTATGACAAGCCGATGATTTATTACCCGCTGTCCATTTTGATGTTGGCCGGGATTCGTGAAATTTTGGTTATCTCTACGCCGCAAGATACCCCGCGCTTTGAGCAACTGTTGGGCGACGGTAAACAGTGGGGGATCGATTTGAGTTATGCGGTGCAGCCTTCACCGGATGGCCTTGCACAGTCTTTCATTATCGGCGAGGAGTTCATCGGGGACGATGCCTGCGCCTTGGTGTTGGGCGATAATATTTTTTATGGGCATGGGATGGACGTGCTGTTGCATGCCGCGGCAACCAAGCAAGAGGGCGGCACCGTGTTCGCCTACCATGTGGATGATCCGGAACGCTATGGCGTGGTTGAGTTCGATGAACAAGGTAAAGCGGTTAGCCTGGAAGAGAAGCCCGTGCAGCCTAAATCCAACTATGCGGTAACGGGATTGTATTTTTACGATAACAAGGTGGTGGATATCGCCAAATCGATCAAGCCTTCGGCTCGCGGCGAGCTTGAGATTACCACGGTGAATCAGATTTATCTGGAGCAAGGTAATCTGGACGTGAAGGTGATGGGGCGCGGCTATGCGTGGCTGGATACTGGCACGCACGAGTCTTTGCTGGAGGCATCGCTGTTCATTCAAACCCTGGAAAAACGCCAGGGGTTGAAGATCGCTTGTATCGAGGAAATCGCTTTTTCCAGAGGTTATATTTCTGCCGAGCAGCTAAAAGAATTGATCGTGCCGCTGGCCAAGAATGGCTACGGGCAATATTTGCAACGGCTGTTGAGGGAAGGCTGATTATGCACATCGTTCCGACGGGCATCCCCGATTTGCTGATTGTTGAGCCTAAAATCTTTGGCGATGAGCGCGGATTTTTTTTCGAGAGCTTCAATGCCAGGCGTTTCGCCGAGTTGACGGGTGTCGATTTGGCATTCGTGCAGGACAATCACTCGAAATCCGCGCGCCATGTTTTGCGCGGGCTGCATTATCAGATACGGCAGCCCCAAGGCAAGCTGGTGCGCGCGGTGGTGGGGGAGGTGTTCGATGTGGCGGTGGATATTCGCAAGTCTTCGCCGACTTTTGGGCAGTCATTCGGGCTAATTTTAAGCGCGGAGAACAAGCGCATGCTGTGGATACCGCCCGGCTTTGCCCATGGCTTCGTGGTGCTCAGCGAAACCGCCGAGTTCCTTTATAAAACCACCGATTATTGGGCGCCGGAATATGAGCGTTCGATTTTGTGGAATGACCCGGCATTGGCGATAGACTGGCAACTGCACGGTGCGGCGCCGCTGTTGTCGGCCAAAGACCAGGCAGGTCAATTGCTCAAGGATGCCGAGGTATTCGAGTGAAGGAAAAGGGCGGAACAAGAAAGATCCTGATCACCGGCAAGTCGGGTCAGGTGGGATGGGAGTTGCGGCGCAGTTTGTCCACGCTGGGGCAAGTGACGGCCGTTGGTTCCGCTGAATTGAATTTGGCCGATGCGGATGCGATACGGGGTTTCATCCGGCAGCTGAAGCCCGACATTATCGTCAATCCTGCCGCTTATACGGCGGTGGACAAGGCCGAGTCGGAAGCCGATTTGGCGATGGCGGTGAATGCTGTAGCCCCCGGCGTTCTTGCCGAGGAAGCCAAGAGTTTGGGGGCCTTGCTGGTGCATTACTCAACCGATTACGTCTTCGATGGAACCAAGCAGGCGCCCTACGTCGAGGATGACCAGCCCAATCCGCTGAATGTCTATGGCGCAAGCAAACTGGCAGGCGAGCAGGCGATACGTCACTCTGGAGCGAATCATCTGATTTTGCGGACGAGCTGGGTCTACGGCGCACGCGGAAAGAATTTCTTACTGACCATGCAGCGTTTAGGCAGGGAGCGTGACGAACTCGGCGTCGTGAATGATCAAACCGGTGCGCCGACCTGGAGCCGGGCGATAGCCGAATGTACGTCCCAGATGCTGGCACAGCTTTATGTTCCAGGTGACAGTGCCGATTTGCCGGCCAGACTAAGCGGCACCTATCACCTGACGGCTCAGGGGCAGACGACCTGGTACGGATTTGTTAACGAAGCTATAGCTTGCGGTTTGCTGGCTGGCCGGGATCAGCCGCCTGTTATCAAGCCGATTAACACGACTGCATATCCAACCCCGGCCGCTCGCCCAATGTATTCCGTGATGTCCAACGCCAAACTTTTCGAGACCTTTGGCATCCAGCTGCCTTCCTGGCAGCAGAGTTTGAATATGGTTCTGGAGGAGTTTCCGCCTAGGTGTTGAATTTAGTTCCGTAGGCCGGATAAGCGTAGCGCATCCGGCAGCTATGCGGTGGATACGCTACGCCGCAGGCGGGACGGGGTTTGCAACCGCGTCCCTAAAGTTCCGTAGGCCGGATAAGCGTATCGCATCCGGCAGCTATATGGTGGATACGCTACGCTTATCCACCATATATTTATTTTTTAAACTTGGATTCCGTCAAAAATAACTTCCCTAAATGCTGTCACCCATTCGTGCTGAGTTCGTCGAAGCTTGAACGGGTGACAGCATGAGCCGGGAATTTTCCGTCCATCCTTCGACAAGCTCAGGACGAACGGAAAATTTTATCGGGAAGTTATTTATGACCATATCCTTAACGGCATCGGCCCCGTCCGGCGAAGGCCTTTGGCATCCAGCAGCCTTCCTCACTTAATGGCAGTGAGCTGCCTTCCTGGCAACAGAGTTTATCGATGGTTCTGGAAGAGCTTCCGCCTAGGTGCTGAATTTCGCAATTTCCTCAAAAAAGTGTTCGCATAATGACTACTCATAACAATACCATTCTAGTCACCGGTGGCGCGGGTTATATCGGATCGCATACCTGCGTTGAACTTCTCAATGCAGGTTATCAAGTGGTGGTGTTCGATAATTTTAGTAATAGCCATCCTGAATCCCTTCGTCGCGTTGAGCAAATTACCGGTAAATCCGTCATTACCTGCCAAGCCGATATCCGCGATATGAACGCGATAACGGCCTGTATCGAGGCGCATGCCTGCCAGGCCGTCATTCATTTTGCGGGGCTGAAAGCCGTGGGGGAATCGGTCGAAAAGCCGCTTCACTATTATGACAATAACGTGGCGGGCACGCTTTGCCTGTTGCAGGCGATGCAAAAATGTGGCGTAAAAAACATCGTCTTTAGCTCTTCGGCTACGGTGTATGGCGAACCGCAATTCCTGCCGTTTACGGAAAAGCATCCGCTTTCCACCACCAACCCCTACGGCCAAACAAAACTGGTGATAGAAGAGATGCTGCGCGATCTTTACCGCTCGGATTCTTCATGGGGTATCGGTATCCTGCGTTATTTTAATCCGGTGGGAGCTCACCAAAGCGGCTTGATTGGTGAAGACCCGCAGGGTATTCCGAATAACCTGATGCCGTTTGTCGCGCAGGTCGCCGTGGGCAGGCGGGAGCAACTGAATGTCTGGGGAGGGGATTATCCTACCCCGGATGGCACGGGGGTCCGCGACTACATTCATGTAGTCGACCTTGCCGTAGGGCACTTGCGGGCGCTGGAGCGTCTTGCTCAGCCGCAGAGTTTTACGGTCAATCTCGGCACAGGGATAGGATACAGCGTGCTTGATGTCGTCAAAGCCTTCGAAAAAGCGAGTGGCCGGTCTATTCCCTATGTGATAGGGCCGCGCCGTCCGGGCGATGTGGCTGCCTTTTATTCCGATCCTACATTGGCCGCAGAATTATTGAATTGGAAGGCCGGGCGCGGCATCGAAATCATGTGTGAGGATCATTGGCGGTGGCAGGTTAATAACCCCGATGGATATAGACAAACCTGATTATCATGCATCTATTTCGTGGTAATGATTTTTATGCGATATAGAAAATTTTCAGCGAGATGTAGCTTTCGCAAGCGGGACTGGGTTTGCAACCGCGTCCCTCAAGTTTTTGGCAGCCGATACCTTGAAGCTTGCAAGAAAGCCTACGGACGGGGCAACATGCCCCGTCCGGCGATAAGTGTTCAAACGAGTGGGGCGGAGGGTGTAACCCCCGCCCCGCTCACCAAGCGCTTAATAAATGCTCAAGCCGGACTAACCGGAGTGATGTCTTTTATTATATCTTTCAAGGCTTGGGCATCTTCCAGAGCTTTTTGTGCGGCGGCTTGTTGAGCGGCCAATGCAGCCGCTGCTGCTGCGTCAGCTGCGGCCTGAGCTGCGGCTGCGGCTGCGGCTTTTGCATTGGCTGCGTCCAGGGCTTGTTGTTGCTGAGGGGTCAAAGTTCCGCCATTCGCGGTAATTTCTTGTAATTTATCGATCTTCGCTTGTGCTATCGCCGCGTCCTTTGCCGCTTGTGCGGCCTGTTTCTCAGCAGCTGCTTTTTGAGCCGCTGCTGCGGCGATTGCCTCTTCATTAGCCTGTTGAACTTTTGCCGCTTCTGTCAGCGTTGTCAACGTGTGAGCGTCTTTTTCGGCTGCGGCTGTTTTAGCTGCAGCTGCAGCGTCTGCGGCCGCTTTGGCTGCCGCCGCTTGTTGAGCTGCTACCTGGGCCGCGGCGAGTTTTGCAGGATCCGCATTGGGATCGGCCGCTAATTTTGCAGCTTTTTCGGCTGCTTTTTCCTCCGCTTTAGCGGCCTTCTCTGCGGCTTTTTGCGCAGCGTCAGCGGCTTTAATATTCGCACTTATGGTTTTTAATGCCGCAAGGCTTTCTTCTTTCTGCTGGTTCACCTCCGCTAAGCGAGTTGCGGCAGCAGTTTTTTCAGCGGCGGCTTGATCGGCTTTGGCAGCAGTTGCAGTCAATTTAGCTGACGCATCTTGCGCGGCTTGCTGAGCCTTAGCGAGCTCTGCAGGAGTCGTCTTGGGGTCAGTCTGTGCCTTTGACAATGCCTTATCTGCTTTTGTTTTTGCACTCTGAGCCTTTTGCTCAGCAGCGGCAGCTTTATTAGCTGCGGCTTTGGCCGTAGCCGCTGCTTTTTTGGCAGAGGCTTCGGCTTTTTTAGATGCTTTTGCTGCCTCGGCTTTTAGCGCCTTAATTTCCTTGTCCGTTGCTGTCTGCAAGGCTGCTGGCGACACCAAGCTGGTTGCAGTCACTGGCTTTGGTTCAGCTGCATTCGCTAAAGGCATTGCCATGGCTATCGTCATGGCAAGTAGTAAAGTACGTGTTTTCATAAGTATTGTCCAAGAAAGTGAAGAGTGGTATTTAGAGTCTATCAAAAAATCGTAATGCTAATTTTTCAAATTTCATTGCTTGATAGTAGCAAAGTGTTATGAAATTTTGGGGCTAAACAGGGTTATCGTTTGCCGCATCAGTCGTGGAAACGAAACTTGATGCTGAATTGCGGGATCTGTAGATCGTGAATGCCTTCTCTATATTTGATCGGTTAACAAATCGAATTCAGTTTTAGACCCTAAAGGCGGTACATGAGCCTCACTCCGATGGCTCATACGGATCGCGGAAGGTCGTATGCCTCAGTTTTTAGTCTTCAGCTTGTCCTGAAGTCATGTTTGCTTAATTTTGCGGCCAGGCTCTCATCCTGCCTCTTAATTGGCAAAGCTGAAAAACTTGTATCTATAGATGCGAAGGCTCGCTGCGTATCGGCATCTGTTCGGTTTTTCGACAAAATCCGAGACTTAGATATTATTTCGCTACTTAAAAATAGCGCTAGGCCAATAGTAATGCTTTTGTCTTAAAATTACATTAATTAAGGCGAGAAGCCATAAATTTTAAAAATTCTTCTAGTTGCCCTGAGTGCATCTCGTTATCCATAAATGCCGTAACACCGGCCTGGAAGCGGCAATCCCGGGCTAAGGACGGCAAGCGTAAAACCTCCCTTTGTGTCGGCAACCGCTCCTACGTTGCCTACCTTCTGCACCGTGCAGTCGTGGATTCCGGCAGTCCTTGCCGGAATGACGGACTTGTGTATAAGGGCATGCCCTGAGTGCTACCAGAGATCGCAGCAGGGCTAATCAGGATTTTATTGCGCCATGCCCAGTTGTCGGGCAATATTAGTGTGGTTAACAATAGCGTTTAGACTCAGTATTAATGTTTGTGCGACAGGCTGTGCCTGTCCCGGGCTTTCCGTGGCTGATTCGCTATTTATATTTTTAAATCAACTCAAAGGAATTCATGAAAAACAGCCGTGAAATCATTGCTCTCAGCCCGATCCGCTTCGGTACCAGCGGCGCGCGGGGCCTGGTGACCGATTTGAACGCCGAGGTGTGTTTCGCTTATACACTGGCCTTTTTGCACAGTATCGCGCCGCCGCCCGGTTCGCGTGTTGCCGTGGGTATGGATTTGCGTCCCAGCAGCCCTGCAATTGCCGGTGTATGCGTGGCGGCGATCCGTTACGCGGGTTTTGCGGAAGATTTTTGCGGCATCATCCCGACGCCGGCCTTGGCTTTTTATGCGCAGGAGCAAAATATCCCGGCGTTGATGATTACCGGCAGCCATATTCCATTCGATCGCAACGGCATCAAGTTTTATCGTCCCGACGGAGAAATCACCAAGCAGGATGAGGCGGCCATTGGCGATGCGAATGTGACGATGCCGGAGGTCTTGCCCATGGCCGCGCTTCCTGACGCCAACCGGGCGGCTTATCAAGGCTATATCGAGCGTTATCTGCAATTCTTTGCGCCGCAGCAACTGGCTGGCATGCGTTTGGGCTTGTATGAGCATTCGAGCGTGGCGCGCGATCTGCTGCGCGAACTTCTGGAGGCCCTGGGGGCCGAAGTGCTGTCAATCGAGCGCACCGATCAGTTTGTGCCGATCGATACCGAGGCGGTCAGCGCGGAGGATACGGCGAAAGCCAGGCAATGGGCCGAGGGCTTTGGCTTCGATGCGATCTTGTCCACCGACGGCGATGCCGACCGTCCGTTGCTCGGCGATCAAAACGGCCAGTGGCTGCGCGGCGATATTGTCGGCATCTTGTGTGCGCAATATGTCGGGGCCGGCGCCATTGCAACGCCGGTCAGCAGCAATACCGCTGTCGAAAAGTGTGGGCGATTTACCGTCAAACGCACCCGGATCGGTTCACCTTATGTGATCGAAGGCATGCAGGAGCTGATAGGGCAGGGCTATGATTCGGTGGTCGGTTTTGAGGCGAATGGCGGCTTTCTGGTGGCGACCGCATTAGAAAAAGAGGGGTGCAGGCTGCAACCGTTGCCGACGCGCGATGCGGTGTTGCCGATGCTGGCCTTGCTGGCGATGGCTCGGGAGCGCCGCGTCAAATTGTCCGAATTGCCGGGAAGCCTGCCGGGGCGTTTTACCGCCAGCGACCGTTTGCCCGCTTTCGCGACCGAGAAAAGTCGGCATCTTTTGCACACGCTGGCGACCTCGGATGCCGCCGTCCGGGACTTACTCGGCGATTTGTGCGGTCAAGCGGCCGAAACCGATCAAACCGATGGCTTGCGTATTTCCTTTGAAAATGAGGAGATCGTGCATCTTCGCGCATCGGGCAATGCGCCGGAACTGCGTTGCTATGCGGAAGCCGGGACGCAAGCGCGCGCCGAAGAGATTGTCCGAGCTTGTCTGGCGCGCGTAAGGGATCGCGCAGATACCGAATAATCCGTTTTCCCACAGGCGGGCTCCAGTTTCGTTCCCACGGCCTCCGTCACTGCCATTAAGTTAAGGATGGCCGGTCCCTTCTCCCTCCGGGAGAAGGCTAGGATGAGGGGATCAAAATAAAGTATTTTTCCTTATTTTATTCCCCTCACCCCGACCCTCTCCCGAAGGGAGAGGGAGATAACCGCCTTAACTTAAGGCAGTGAGGGCCTCCGTGGGAATGCCGTTCAGACGTGCAGCGTCCCGGCCCGTGTTTCGCTGCCAGTGATGCTCCGGCGTCACGCACCGCTGGAGCGCTCATCGTTATACATCAATATCGTCATACCCGTTCGCAAGCGGGTCGACTGCATGGATGCAGAAGTTAGAGCAAGGCATGGAGCAGTTGCCGAATCCAGGCCATGGAAGCCAGGCAGAAGGGAGCCTAAGATACTAGCGTTTTAATCTGACGACCATATTGATCCGCAAAGCGAACAATATCATCCTCGCCCAAATAACTGCCCGATTGCACCTCGATCATCTCGAGCGGAATCACGCCTGGATTTTCCAGGCGATGAACAACGCCCAACGGGATAAAGGTCGATTGATTTTCCGAAATAAGCACCTGTTCCTCGCCTCGGCAGACCAACGCGGTTCCCTTGACGACGACCCAATGCTCCGCGCGATGATGATGCATTTGGACCGATAAACTGGCACCGGGTTTTACCACGATGCGTTTGGTCTTATGCCGTTCTCCTACGTCGATTTCATCGAAAAAGCCCCACGGCCGATAGACTTTGCGATGCGTATCGACTTCCGGACGTTGTTGTTGTTTCAATTTATCAACCAATAGCTTGACATCTTGCACTCTATCCTTGGGGGCTACCATGACCGCATCATCCGTTTCGACAATCACCAGATCGTGCACTCCCAAGGTTGCGACCAGCTTATTGCTGGAATGAATAAATGAATTGTGGGTATCGACGGTCAACACATCACCGCGTATCGCATTGCCCTCGGCGTCTTTATCGGTCACATCCCACAATGCCGACCAGGAACCGACATCGTTCCAGCCGGCATTCAGCGGAATCACCATGGCCAGATCGGTTTTTTCCATCACCGCATAGTCAATCGAGTCAGACGGACAGGTTTTGAAAATATCCCGCGAGATGCGCACAAAATCGACATCGCGTTGCGCGGCATTAAAAGCTTCCTGGCAAACCGCAAGCATTTGAGGATTAAATTTTGCCAATTCCTGTAAAAAAACGCCGGCTTTAAAGGCAAACATGCCGCTATTCCAGAAATACTCGCCGCTATCCAAATAGATTTGCGCCGTTGCCAAATCGGGTTTCTCCACAAAAGCCGACACCGGATAGGCCGAATTTTCCGCGGCATTGCCGCGCCTGATATAGCCATAGCCGGTTTCCGGATGCGTTGGCACAATGCCGAAAGTCACCAAATGGCCTTGCTGCGCTAATTGTTCCGCCTTTTTGACGGATTCCTGAAACACCGAAGCCTGCAAAATGACGTGGTCCGAAGGCAGCACCAACATCACCTCGTCCGGAGGCACGGCCAATGCCGCCAACGCAACGGCCGGCGCCGTATTGCGCCCCACCGGCTCTAAAATGATCGCACGGGGTTTAACATCGATTTCCCGCAACTGTTCGGCCACCATGAAACGATGGTCTTCATTACATACGGCAATCGGTGCGCTCAGTGCCTGAACTCCGACCAGACGCTGCCATGTTTCCTGCAACATCGTTTTTTCTGAAACCAAGGGTAAAAACTGTTTAGGCTGCTGGCTGCGAGACAGGGGCCAAAGGCGAGTGCCGGAGCCGCCGGATAAAATAATAGGGATCATGGGAAACAACACGAAATTTCGAGTTAATGTAATGAATGCAGTAAGGTGCAGTCGGTGAATGTCGCTATAGTTGCCGCAGGAAGGAATCGCCAATTTGGTGTTCCATTTCGCTAATCCTTTAGCTTTTTGTTGGAAGCTGAATAGAAATATTGAATTTTCTACGTGATGACGCTAAGGATAATATTTTATTCTTAACTAATTATTAAATGTCTGCTGGGAGAGTTAAATTTACAGATTTTCCTTGGCAGTGACGATGTTGTGAATGCCTTTAGAATTCCGTTAGCAACAATTTCCAATGATGGTTCCCATGCTCTGAGTCACTGCCATTAAGTTAAGGATGATTCCGTTCGCCCTGAGCTTGTCGAAGGGTGAACGGAATCATCCGAAGCCCAGAAGTTAAGCCGTTCATGGTTCGACAAGCTCACCACGAACGGCTTAACTTCTTACCATGATTGGCTTAACTTAATGGCAGTGATGCTCTGAGTGGGAACCCGCTCAAGGACGCTTGGCGTCCCGAACCGCGGGAGCGAGTTCAAGTCGTATTCCCACGCAGAGCGTGGGAATTGTGTGATACGCTAATTAAAATCAAAAACTTAGCCAACCTGAACCGAACGACGTCGCGAACACCAAGCTAACGATAGTCATCAGCTTGATCAGGATGTTCAGCGACGGGCCGCTGGTGTCCTTGAACGGGTCGCCGACCGTGTCGCCGACGACCGCCGCTTTGTGCGCGTCCGAGCCCTTGCCGCCGTATTGTCCGGTTTCGATCCATTTTTTCGCGTTGTCCCAGGCGCCGCCCGCATTCGCCATCATCACCGCGAGCAGGAAGCCGGAACTCATCGTGCCGATCAGGAAACCGGCCAGGGCTTCCTTGCCGAGCACATGGCCGATCACGATCGGCACGACGACCGCCAGGGCCCCCGGCAGGATCATTTCACGCAAGGCGCTTTCGGTGCTGATGCTGACGCAGGATTTGTAATCGGGCTGCGCGGTGCCTTCCATCAAGCCAGGGATTTCATGGAACTGGCGGCGCACTTCCATCACAATCGCATGCGCGGCCTTGCCGACCGCCATCATCGTCAGGGCCGAAAACAGATACGGCATCATCGCGCCGATCAGGATGCCGGGCAGCATGGTCGGGCCGAGAATGTTCAAGGTCTCGATTTTCGCGGCGCTGACATAGGCGGCCAGCAGCGCCAGCGCGGTCAATACCGCCGAGCCGATCGCAAAGCCTTTGCCGGTCGCGGCGGTCGTGTTGCCGAGGCTGTCGAGCGCATCGGTGCGGTGGCGGACTTCGCCCGGCAAATGGGCCATTTCGGCGATGCCGCCGGCGTTGTCCGCGACCGGGCCGTAAGCGTCGGTCGCCAGCGTGACGCCCAAGGTGCTCAGCATGCCGACGCCGGACAGCGCGACCGCATACAGGCCCGCCGCCATCGTGCCGTCGGCCTTGAAGCCGAGCCAGATGCTGAGCAGGATCGCGGCCGCGGTGATCAACACCGGCAGCAGGGTGCTCAGCATGCCGACCGCCATGCCCTGGATGATCGTGGTCGCGGGGCCGGTCTGGGTCGCATGCGCGATCGCGAGGGTCGGCTTTTCGGTGTAGGAGGTGAAATATTCGGTCGCGTAGGCGATGCCGTTGCCGGCGATCAGACCGACCAGGATCACCAGCCAGTAATTGAGGCTGACGCCGGAAATCAACACGGTCAACAGGCTGAGCGCCAGAACCGCGGCCGAGGCGCCCCAGACCGAACGGCGCAATGCCGTCAGCAAATCCTCCAGCGTCGCCCGTTCGTCAATCTTCGCAACGAAGCGGCGGAGGTGATGGCTGTAGCGAATCCATAAGGAGTAGCCGGGGTAAATCTTCGTGGTGGCTTCGGTCGGGTCTTTCTCTTCGCCGGTCACCATGTAAATCCCGAACAGGCTGGACAACACGCCGACCGCCGCAACCAAGAACGGCAGGCCGATGAAGGCGGCCGCCTTGTCCGCGCCGAGCGTCGCGCCCAGGGTGGCGGCCGCGATGATCGAGCCGCTGTAGCTTTCGAACAAGTCCGCGCCCATGCCGGCGACATCGCCGACATTGTCGCCGACGTTATCGGCAATCACCGCCGGGTTGCGCGGGTCATCCTCGGGAATGCCTTTTTCGACCTTGCCGACCAGATCGGCGCCGACATCGGCGGCCTTGGTGTAGATGCCGCCGCCGACGCGCGCGAACAGGGCGATGCTGCTGGCGCCGAAGCCGAAGCCGGTCACATAGGTCAGTTGGTTCGGATCGCCGTTGAAAATTAAGTAGAGAACCGTCATGCCGATCAGGCTGAAGCTGACCACCGACATGCCCATGACCGCGCCGCTGCCGAAGGCGACCCGGAGGCCTTCATGCAGCCCCCGGCTGGCCGCGGCGGCGGTTCTGACGTTCGCGCGCACGGCCACATACATGCCGAGATAACCCGCGCCCGCGGAGGCGATGGCGCCGACGACGAAGCACAGCGCGGTCTGCCATTGCAGAAAAGTTGAAATGACCGACGCCACGATCGCGACGAAAACGGCCAGAACCCGGTATTCCCGGGTAAGAAAAGCCGAAGCCCCTTCTTGAATGGCTTCCGCGATCGCTTGCATGGCGGCATTGCCGCGGTCGTAGCCAAGAATGATTTTAAATTGCCAAAGGACGTAAGCGACGCCCAGAAGCCCCATCAGTAACGCGATAATGATCGATAGCGATGCGGTTAACACCGTTCCTCCTATTTTTTAGTTATTGTTATTTAAATAGCCCGGTAACGGCCGGCGCGTTCTTTCTGGAATGAAAGGCATAAACCTGGTTTTGATCCTGCCCTGCAGCGGCCTTGCGAACCGATCGTCTCGTCCTGATGGGCGAATCGAGGGGTTGACAATTACACAAGCCGGGGAGTAGGTTACTGAAAAGTTTAAACAACCACAATAAAAAATTGACCGCTGCGATTTTCTTGCAGATGCTGCGCGCTGGCGCTTTTTACGGAGGGCCGCCGAGCAATGCGGCGAAGGGGCCCTAAACGGTAGTGATGATTGGCGGTATTATTGCGGCTTTATCGCGGAAACCATCACGAGCGTGATGCTGGCATAAAAGCAGCCGGCGTCGGCGGCGTGTTGAATCTCGCGGCGCCAAGCCTGCAGTTGCTCGGCGGTAATCCATTGCTCTGCGAGGGCTTGATCTTCGATCGCTTGCTGCATCGTCAAAAAATAAAACAGGTCCCGATCGGTGATGCAGAGCGGAAAGGCTTCAATTTCAATATCGGCAAGCTGAAGCTGTCTGAATTGGCGGTACAAGCGGCGTCCGGAATAGCCGTTTTTGAGGACGTGCGTCAGCCGGTATTCGGACAATGCGCGCTCGATTGCCGGGCAAGGCGTATCGATCGACAGGCTGCTCCAATCGGTATCGATCACGACGATTTTGCCGCCGGCTCGGGTGACCCGAATCATTTCCGCCAGTGCGCGTTCGGGATCAGGAAGATGCATGAACAGGCGTTCGCTGCGGCAGCCGTCAAAGCTATTGTCTTGAAACGGGAGTTGTCGCGCATCGCCCTGAATGAAACAGATCTGATCCTGTTCGAGGCTTGACAAGGCCTGCCTGAGCATGCCGATTTCCAGGTCGAAACCGACAACCCGGCCGGCAGCTCCAATCCTGTCTGCCAGGGCGGCTACATCTGCCCCCGGGCCGCAGCCGACGTCAAGCAGATGGCTTGCCTTGCCGATGGCAAGCCGTTCGTAACTGAGTTTTTTGAGCGGCGCCAAAACAGCCGCTGCCTTGGCGAGGTAGAGAGGGCTGACTTGGCCGTCGAAGGCCTTGGATTGGCTCATGAATTCTGTGGATTAATTAGCGTAATGCTTTACACTATCTTAATATAATATTAATAAGTGTGCTCGATCGAGGTGAACGCAATGCCTTGCGATTTAAGTCTTATCTCGCATTATCAGAAATATTTTCGCATGCTCAGGGCGACCAGTCCTGAATTAAAGAAAACTGCTTTCCATATCCGCTACCGTGTTTATTTTGAAGAACAAAACATGATTGCCGCCGATACGCTCGGCGAGCCCCTGGAAACCGACTTATGTGATCCCTGTTCGATACACACGTTACTGTATCATAAGCCGAGCGGTCAACCCATTGGGAATGTAAGACTGATTCCGCTGCATGTCAGCCCGACGAGGACGCTGCCGGTCGAAGAGCATTACCCCAAGCCATTCGACTTTAGTGCGGCGCCGGTTAAAGACATCAGAATCGGTAAAACGGCCGAGGTGTCCAGAATGTTGATTCTTTCTTCTTTCCGGCGCCGCAAGGGCGATCTGGACTATACGGTTGAAAACGATTTGTCTGACGGCGGCATGGGCGATAAACGTTTTCCGATCAATTATTTGCCGGTCTGCATGATTTTTGCGACCGCCATTTTGATGCTTGAAGAGAAGCTCGATTATGGAGTAGGATTAATGGAGCTCCGTTTGGCCCGCTTGCTGGCGCGATTTGGCGTCGGCTTGAACCAGATTGGCGAGCCGGCGGATTATTTTGGCCGAAGGGCGCCTTATTTGATATTTCCCGAGCCGATCTATAAAAATCTGAGTCCGGATTACCAAGACCTTTACGATACGATTCGATCCGACTTGCTTGGCGAGTCATCCTCTTAAACCGCAATGATTCCCGGTTTCTCTATGCGTAAAGAGCCACAACGCTTTTTAAGTCTGGTATGGCAGTCAATTTTGTCTGTTAGCTTTGCCACCTTTTTAGGCTCGGGGGCCATCATGCTGATCGGGCAGTATAGCCTGAATAAAAACTACCAGCAGGAAAGAGCCCGCCTGCACGACGCCTATTCCCATGCCTTTCATGGCGTTTTGGAGCAAGTCAAGAGCGACCGCATTGACATCGGTTGGCTGATTCCAGGCCTTTTGGAATCTTCGATGTCACCCGATAAAGCACTCAAGTCGATCAAAAAAATCATCGACACGAATTGGGGGCCAATAGAACTGCAATCGCAGATCATTTCGGTCTTTCTGTTTGACAAAGACACGCAACTGATCGGGCACTGGGGCGAAGCCAGGGCTCAAAAACAGTTTGACGACTGGTTAGGCCTGGTTTCCAAACACGAAATCACCTATGACTATATTGTGTGCGAGGATCGTTGCGTTCATTTCCGCGCCACGCCGTTTTTGCATAACGGCGATTTTTTGGGTATCTTCATCTTTGGCGTTGACTTGGCCGATACGGTTTTAAAATTGAAAAACGTGATCGGTCTGGATACGGCCATTTTGACACGGCATTCGCGGATCGAAAATCCCGGCATTCTGCGGCTAGAGCCTTGGTCGATGAATGCGATGGCGTTGACCGAGTATCAAAAAAACTCGGCATTACTGAAAGAGCTCAGCAAGCGGCATCCTCAAGCGTTGCCGAAAGGATCGGTGATTCTCGAAGCCGGCGGCAAGACTTACGATCTGATTTCTCTGCCGTTTGACGACAGCAACGACGCTCGCATGCTGATCATCGAAGACGTCAGCGCCTCACTGAGCAGCGTCGAGCAGGCAAGCTCCCTGTACGCGCTGAGCGGTTTATTGAGTCTGTTGTTGTCCGGCGGCGTCTTGCTGTTTTTGTTGATCGGGCCGACGCGCCGGCTCCGCAGCCTGGTCAATGTGTTTCCTTTGATCGCGAAAAAACAATATCACGCCGTTGCGCGGCGGATAAGGCCGCCAAAACACGCCTGGGTCAAGGACGAGATCGATGTGCTGGAGGACGCGGCGCACGCGCTGATCGGCACCTTGCAGGAACTCGATGACCAGGTCAATCAGCGCACGCAAGCCCTGTCGAAGCAGGCCAAGGAGCTGCTGATCGAGAAAAACTTTATCGACAACATGCTGAATACCGCGCAGGTGATCATTCTGACCACCGACAAGACGGGCATGATCCGCACGGTCAATAAGTTTACCGAGCAATTAACCGGCTATTCGGCGGCGGAACTGCTCGGCAAACCCTTCTCCGAACTGTTTTTTAGCGCCGAGACTTCCGATCTGCTGCTCGCGTCGAACGGCATTTTTGATCGCACGCAGAGCCAAAATTTGCAATTCGAGTGTCCGATGGTGGCGAGGGACGGCTCCGAACTTTATCTTTCCTGGTATTTATCGCCGCTGTTCATCGCGGAGTTCGAAGCAGAATCCGCGCATGAAATCCTGGTGGTGGGGCTTGATCTGACCGAACGCAAAAAATCGGAAAACCGCCTGACCTGGCTGGCCGAACACGACCCTTTGACGAGTCTTTACAATCGCCGTAAATTCGAAAAGGAGCTTGAGCACGCAATCAGTCTGGCGCTTCGCCAAGGCCATACGTCCGCGATCGTGTTTTTCGATATCGACCAATTTAAATACATCAACGACAGCTGCGGTCATCAGGTCGGTGATGAACTGTTGATCAAGGTCGCCGAGAAACTGCGGCAGATCACGCGTAAAGCGGATGTGGTTGCGCGTTTTGGCGGCGACGAATTCATCGTTTTGGCTTCCGATATCGAGCAAAAACAGGCCGAGGAGTTGGCGCAGAAATTATGCAGCGAAATGGCGACGGTGGTGATCGATAGCGGCGGCGAGCAGCACCGCGCCTCGGTCAGTGCGGGCCTGTTAATGTTTCCCGAAGCCGATTGCGGCGCGCAGGATCTGCTCGCGTCGGCGGACATTGCGATGTACCGGGCCAAGGAGGAGGGGCGAGGCGGTTGGCGGCTGGCCAGCCATGATGACATCGGCCGCAAGGCCATCAAGAGCCGGGTGACCTGGAAAGCCAAGATCGAAAAGGCGCTTGAGGAAAACCGCTTTGTGCTGTATTACCAACCGATCATGCGGATTGCGGACCGGACGATCACGCATTACGAATGTTTGCTCAGAATGGTCGGAGAGGATGGAGAGATAAGCCCGCCGGCAAGGTTTATCGAGGTCGCCGAACAAACCGGGCTGATTTATCAAATCGATCTGCGCGTGATCGATTTGGCGTTCAGCAAACAGGCCGAACTTTTGAGGCAAGGCCTTGACATCAAACTGTCTATCAACCTGTCGGCCGAAATGCTGTCCAATCCGGACGCCTTCGCCGTGATCAGCCGGTTTTTGCAGCAATACCGCCTCGAAGCGGAACATTTTATCTTCGAGGTCACCGAAACGCAGGCGGTGACCCGGCTACAGGCGGCCCATGATTTGATCATGCGAATTGAAGGCATCGGCGGCAGTTTCGCGCTGGACGATTTCGGCGTCGGTTTTTCGTCGATGAATTATCTTAAACAGTTGCCGGTCAATTATTTGAAGATTGACGGATCTTTCGTTAAAAACATCCTGCATAGCCGCGAAGATAGGCTTTTCGTGCACGCAATCAACGGCGTCGGCCACGGCATGGGCATCAAGACGATCGCCGAATTTGTCGAAAACCAGGAGATTCTGGGGGTGCTGGCCGGCATCGGCATTGATTATGCGCAAGGTTACGGTATCGGCAGGGCCATGCCGCATCCCGAGTTTCATCAAAAGAATATCGTTGACTGACAGTTGAGGCAACCCCAGGTTTTCGCGGTTAAGCGTGTCTCCTGAGCGCTCAGAAATTATACGAAAGCATGAACGCATACATATCCCAGTTTCGGGTCTCGCCTTGCGGATTTTCCAGTCGCGCTAACCAGCCTGTGCCGTTGACGTGATGGTATTCGGCGCTTAGCATCAACGAGGGCAGAATTTCATAACGCAAGCCGAATGTCCAGTCCCGGGCATAGCGCGAAAATTGAGGGCCCAGTTGAGCCGGCCAGCGATAGCCGTATTGATCGTCAAGATCCCAGACCAATTCATCGTAGCGCACGAGGCCTTCGAGCTTGTCGGTAAAATGGTAAGCGCCCTGGATGTAATAACTCTGACCGGTAAAGCTGACATCATTGACATTGAGATAATCCAGCCGGGTGTGGCGCAGCGCATATTCCGCGGTCAGGGACCACTTTTCCGCATTGTATTGCGCCGATAAAATCAACGGATTGAAATGAAACGAACCCTGATTCCAGACTTGCGAAGATGAATGAAAGTCGCTCAGAAAATCGGCGTAGGTGACGCCTAAGCGGACACGGTCTCCCGGCGATTCATATTCAACGCGGGCGACCCAGGAGGTATCGCCTTGCACGCTGCCCGAGCTGCCATTCAAAATCACGCTCTTAAAGTCCGGATCATCGGTGCGCGGAATCACCAGGCCGAAGTTGAAGGAAAAGTCGCCAATGTCGGTGCGATGCTCGCCATACAGATAGCCTCCGTCGGCCGATAAAGCCAGATTCCGATTGGCATCGAAATAAATCGACTGCGGCAAAAAAATGCTTGGCCGGGTCGACGCGACATCGCGGGTATCATTGTAAAAGCCCAGCGGCGTCGGCACTCTGCCGGCCCGGATCGTCAGCAGCGAGGATTCGGTGGACAGCAAATTGTAGCTGGCCAGGCCATAATCGATGCGCAAATCACCTTCATCGGTTTGTCCCGCATCGCGCCAGACCACCTGCATCGCCAGTTGCAAATCGGGCAGCACGCTCCAGGAGCTGTTGAGCCCCAACTCCCTGAAGTCGGTCGAAAGCGAATCGTCGGAATGGCCGAAAAAATTATTATCGCTGGTATGAATGAAGCCTTGTGACAGAAAACCGTGCACCTGCATCGAGTCGGGCAGCCATTTGTCGAGCTGCAATTCTTGCGCCGGGCTGGAAGCGCTGAACGCGAAGGCGGAGACACAACATCCTATCAAGAAGTCACGCTTGGTGTGTGTTGGCAAATGTCGCATGCAGGCTGATTCTCTATTCGATGTCCAATATTTTGACGTCTGCCGTCAAATCCTTGCCGCTTAAATAGCCGATCGCGCCCGGTGTTTCACGGATGCGTTTTATCATGTCTTCTTTCGTCTCGATCGCCAACGGCGCCTGGCCTGTGCCGCTGAAAACCTGTCTGTTCCAGCCTTTGCGGATTTGATGAGGAAATACGTGCAACTTCTGTTTGCAAAACGTTTTATGCAAAGGATCTTCATCCTGCAAGACATAAACCGTAATCGGAGATTCGTCGTTCCAGTGCCGTAAACGCATATTAAATATAGCATTCAAACCGGTTTGGCTGATATTTCTCTGCGGATTGGCTGAGTTGACTACGACATAAATGCCGTTAGGATTGATTTTATTTGGCAAAGAGTCAGGAAGCGCCCTGTCTGCCAAAAAACACAGCAAGATAGCCAGAGCTGCATGGTTTCTTGTAATTTTTAAAATGGGAACCTGATTTTTCAATTCGATTTCCTTAACCCTTTACAAGAATTGGGTGGGGTTATAAGTCTAGCGAAAAAGGAGTGTATTTTTCAGTTTGAATAATTTTAACGGATCGAAAAAAATTTACGCTAACGGCAATTGACGGGAAGATCCAACAGAAATGCTATGCTGTAAGCATTTGGGCCGAAGCGGATTAGGACGTAAAGTGCGGCAATGCTTGCGGAGTTACGTCCTGTGTTCTGCACAAAATGCCGGCCGACGGACTCGATCACGCTTGATGATTATTTGCAGTGTGAATGGATCTGCGCTGTCAAGCATGAACTGATCGAGGACTATGATGATGGCAGAACGGGGAAGATTTTGCAACCGGTTTCACGCGTTAAGGATGGGATGCCTATCTCGTTCGGCGCCGAGTTTCAGGCCGGCTCAACAAAAACTCACCTGATAACGCGCAAAATGCGCGTTTAATTCAAGAAACTTCTCGACCTTCAGCGAAGCCGCGATAATCCCTCGGGAAATCGCCAATACCGTCGTATTGCCATGCCGGCAATCGGGCGGCAAAAATAGCTCGGAGGGTTCATTTTCGGGGCGCATGACAATGAAGCCCGGCTTGTTTCCAATTTCGACCGGATAAACCTCGCCTTCAACTCTTTCCAATAAAAGATTTCTAAACTGGGTATGGCTGTCAATCCGGATGTGCCGGATCACCGCAAAGCAAGGCGGCTGGCCCTCTTGCACGATAATCGTCGGTTCATCCTGCGAACATTTCTGATTGGCGATTTTGGCGACACAAAATGCGCGTTCATGGGTGGCAAAAAGTGTCAATTGGCTGGTCACAACACTATTCACGCCATTCAGGCCGGCCAGGATTTTCGAAGACAGCGACGCTATCGTGTTTTTAATTTCCAGCGGCACCAGCTCCAAATGGGATGCTTTCTGCTGGTTTGAGTGGGTACCGCTAAGTTCCATGACCCGGTAGCGGCTGATCAGAATATTCAAGAATTTTGCGGATTGGGCGCTGCCGACGATCAGATCGCTTTTCTTGGCATGTAAGGGATCGACCGAACGCCGGATTTCGTAATAGGCGGTCAATCGGTTTAAAAGGCCCGGATAAGCCGCGAATTTTGTCTGCTGGTCCGGATGGTGTTCAAAAAAATCGATCAAGCCGCTGATGTCGAGCGACAACAGCCGTTGCGGGGCATTTTCCGGGACGGTGCATTCGGGAGGGAGGAAAGCGTCAGGCCGCCAGCGGCTTAGGGAGAAATCGGTGGATGCGGGATCGAGCCGGACGTAAGCGGTCAATTCGGCGGTAGCGGTAAAAATATCGGCAATGTCGGAGGCCTCATATTGATAAGGATGGCAGCTGTGAAAGAGCAGCGCATGTTTGACGGCCGCGTCAATCGTGGGTTGATCGATCAACCCTGAAACACGGTCGTCGACCGCGAGCGTCAACCAGTGTCGGGTTTCCGCCAACAGATACAATTCGGCGAATTTTTTCCAGGCGCTGAAATCTTGAGTCTCATGGAACAAGGTGCTGCGTTTGTTCACCAAGCTCAAAATTTGCATGGCTCGGTAGACGCAAACGATCTTTTGCGGATCGGGCAAACCGCTATCCTTAGTCAGTTTTGCAAAAGCAAACCCCAGTTTTTTGGGCAGTTGCATCGCCGCGGTCATCCATTTCCCGGCTTTATCCGGCGCATAATCGGCCCTTTCAGCATGATGCTCCAGCAGCTTGGACAGCAGCAAAACGCCTTCGGTAAGCCTATCCAATATCACGAAAAGGGTGTTTTTCTCGATCGGAGCGTTTACTAATGTGTTGAGTACGCTATTAAGTGAATTGAAGCGCTCCGTAAGAAACAGTCGATCGAGAGAAAGCAGCCAGTCACTGACAGATTCTGAGGTAAGCTCGAAAGGCAATACGTGGGATTCTTGCATAAAATAACGCGGCGTTATGGAGTGAACTTAGTCATCAATGCAGCCTATAGCCTCCAGGTCGCCGAGGGGCATCTAAGCCAATCATAATGCAAACAAGCATAGCACAGCCCAAAAACGGCGACTGACAAAAAACGTCACAAAGCGACACCAATTTTTGTCACTGTCCCGGCTTGCGACTTCTCTGTTCATTCGGGCAACTGCGAGAAAATGCATTCGTCAAAAAAACGATGATGTGCAATCTATTGTTTATAAAAAATAATATTGTTTTTCTGGTGGATTGGAAACAGATTCGAAAGGCGTTGGCACGCAACCTGCTTAAACCTGATTGTAACTGACAACAACCCCACCCAAAGAGGAATTCACAATGAAAAACATCACAATGCAAAAACAACAAGGTTTTACCTTGATCGAATTAATGATCGTGGTCGCGATCATTGGTATTTTGGCCGCGGTTGCGATTCCGGCCTATACCGACTACACCATCCGCGCCCGGGTTTCGGAAGCGTTGGTGGGCGCATCGAGCATGAAAGCCACGATTTCCGAAAACGCCGCCAGCGGAGCAGCAGATCTTTGCGCGGGTGTTACTCCTGCAACGGCAACAGAAAACGTGGCGTCAGGAGTTTGCGCTGGTGCTGGCGTAGTTACATTTACAACAACAGCGAAAGCTGGCGCCGTTGTGCTTACTCTGACGCCTACATCGGGCGGCGCTGCTTTAGCTCCTCTCACACCGCCTGCCGCTGGCGTAGTATGGACATGTACGGTTCCTGCTGCCAGCAACAAATATGCGCCTGCTCAGTGCCGCGTATAATTCATAGCAAGTAGCCTCGAACTCTGGATGGGATATATTGTCCCGTCCGCAGGGTTTCAAGGAACACCCCAAAACCACCCATGCCTTCGCCGGTTTGGGTGGTTTTTTATTATCTGAAAAGTCAATAGAGAACCAAAGCCGGACGGGGCATGTTGCCCCGTCCGCAGGGTTTCCGCAAACTTTAGGGCACCGGCAGTCCCAAAACGGTGGGGGCGGGATTGAAAATCCCGTCCCGCTTGAAAACAAGACAAACTTAATGATAGTGTTGACTCGCATCAATTCAATCTGTGCCGTCCTGATTGAAGCGCCTTTATGCCATTGCAGTAATTTCGATTCCAATTTCGGTTAGTTTTATGAAAAATAGACTTCATGCATTTCTGATTCATTTGATTTTGTCCGCTATCATTGCCGCCGCTGTGATGGTGATTGTCTTTGGGGTTTGGTATCCGGCGCCGTTGCATGCAGCGGTCGGCGTGACCGAGATTTTTCTGCTACTGATGGCGGTCGATGTCACGATCGGCCCTGTGATCACGCTGATCATTTACAATCCTGGCAAACCCTCGCTCAAATTCGATCTTGCCGTCGTCGCACTGCTGCAATTGTGCGCGTTGAGCTATGGCGTCCACACGGTGTTTGCGGGGCGGCCGGCGTTTATCGTCTTCGCCAAGGACCGCTTCGAAATCGCCCGTGCCTCCGATCTCGACGCCAACAGCGTCGCCAAGGCAATGCAAAACGGCAATCAAACTGCCGTTGCCGGCTGGACACAACCCAGATGGGTGGCGGCCATTGAGTCTCCGGACCCGAAGCGCAATCAGGAAATCCTTTTTTCAGCCGTGCAGGGCGGTCCGGACTGGCCTTCGTTGCCCGAATTATTCGTGCCTTTGACGCAAGTTAAAGCGCAGATATTGGCTAGCGCGAAGCCTTTAGAGGAGCTTCGAGTATTACACAGCAAAGGCGACGGCTTGAAATTATTGGCCGAGCGAAAAGACAGCAAGGCAAAATGGCTTCCTTTGCGCGGGATAGTCAAGAATATGACGGTTTTGGTCGACCCAGCTTCCGCCGCCGTCATCGATATACTCGACATGGATCCGTCGAATGCTACGGCAATTAGCAGCAAGTAGTTTCGATTCGCCGGACCGGGCATGTTACCTATAAGGTCTGGTCACGGTGTTATGAAAATTAGGACCATAAATGATACGATATGACATATGTTGGAAAAAATAACATATGGGTGAAATTATGTCATCAATCACAGCTCAAGTCACAGCAGGGGGGCGCATAGTCATCCCAGCTGAAATCCGCCGAAAAATGGATATCCATTGCGGCGATCAGGTAATATTGTCCTACCATGACGGTGAACTGCATATCGCAACAAGAAAGCAACGGTTGCAGCAGGCTAAGGCAATTGTTAAGGCTTATGCGGGGGAAATTTCTTTAGCTGAACAGTTGGCTGCGGAGCGTAGGGCGGAAGCCAATGATTAAGGATTCAGTCAAAAATAACTTCCCGATATAACGCTGGTTCCCAACGTCAACTTTGGGAACTCGCTGTGCCAAGCTCTAGCTTGGCGAGACGGGAAGCTGGAGCTTCCCTGCCCGCATTCCCAAGCTGGAGCTTGGGAACGAGAAGTTCCGTAGGCCGGATAAGCGTAGCGCATCCGGCAGCTATGCGGTGGATGCGCTACGCTTATCCACCCTACGCTACTGATAATCTGTTCCGTAAGGTAAAATTGTGATCAAGAGACAGATTGCAAACCCCGTCCCGCTCGAGGCCCCCACCCGCTCCAGGGTCTTCAAGATTGCGCAAACAAGACTTCTTCATAGAGCGATTGCAACGGCCATTCCAAATCCAGCCAGGGTATCCTGACAATTTCCTCTGCATTTTCATAACCATGCAATAACCATTCATTATTGTCAGTACGATTGAAACAATCCACCGACATTTTCCGGCTATCGATCAGCCAGTAGGTTTGCAGGCTTTCGAGTTGCCGGTAGGCGCTGAATTTTTGGCCGCGGTCGAAGGCTTCGGTCGAAGGCGAGAGCACTTCGGCGATGAAGATGGGGTGTTGTTTGAAAAGGGCGCTGTCCCGGTCCTTGGCGTTGCAAGTCACCAACACGTCCGGATAGAAAAACGCATTGGCTTTTTCGACGTTGACTTTCATATCCGAGATATAGGCGCGGCAGGGCGTGCCTTTTAGCGACTGTTTGAGTAAAAAGCCCAAATTCATCGCTATCGTGACATGCGCATCGGTTGCGCCGACCATCGCCCAGACTTCGCCGTTCAGATATTCATGCTTGTACTCGGCCGACGCTTCACCCTGCAAATACTCCTCGACGCTGAGCGGTAGTTTTTCTGCGGCTGATACCATGGCGGTTACTCCGAATAAAGGTTCAGAACGAGCGGGTTTATACCGTCTTCTCGATGATTTCGATCGCGTTGCCATCCGGATCGCGGCAAAACAGCGCCCTGCGTCCCGAGATGCTGAGCGTGTAGTGGACTCGATTGCTTTCCAGCGATTCGAGCACCGGATTCAGCGAAGCGACCGTGAGCGCGACATGGCGGTCGCGGCCGCCATGTTCGGGGCGCCCTGTGGTCGGGTCGGGATTGTCGAGTTCGAGCAAGTGGAGTTGCTGCACCCCGGATTCGCCGACTTGCAGCCAGGCGCCCGGAAACGGCAGCGGCGGCCGTTCGAGTTGCTTGAGCCCGAGCACGTTGCGATAGAACACCAATGACTTTTCGGTGTTCGAAACAATGAGGCTGGAATGATGCAGGTTCAAAAATTGGATTGGCATGAAGGTATCGGGGAATAAAGGGAGATGCCAGGAATTATACTCTTTGCCGGACGCGGCATGTTGCCCCGTCCGTAGGGTTTCTGCAAACTTTAGGGGAACGGCAGCCCCAAAAACGGTGGGGACGGGATTGCAAATTCCGTCCCGCTAGAGTCGTGTTTTTTCTCTCCATTTCGCTCATGCCGCATCCAAGGGCCGCACCGCTAGCATATCGTGATAATCGATAGGGCGAATGTCGGCTAATTTTAGTGTGACTAAAGCTTGCGTTATTCCTGAGGCCGAAACAAATTCCACTTCCACGCCGTCGGGTTCGTACAACGCAACGACAGCTCCTATATCGCCTGGTTGCAAGCCTGAATTCGGCAGTTCTTTTACCAGTACGACAGTATCCAGCAAATTGATATTCATATTCATTTTTCTCCCGGATAGGCTGTAATGAATCGGGGGATGTTTTCATTGTTGATCACGATCCAAGCCGTAACGATTTCCGCTGTTCGTAGAGATGGACTAACGATTTGACCTCTCACTTCGAATTTTTGTCCATACTCGGTACGTTCACCTTCTTTTGCATCGTTTTCAAGGATGGAACGAATATCTGTTTCCATACGTTGCCAATTTTCAGCGTTGTATCCCAATGATTGAAAAAACGCGGCTTTGAATTTTCCCACCGGATGCGAGGATGATAGCACGTAATCTCGTAATTTTTCCGGCGGTATTATGGCTTTGTCCTTATTGGGCAATTGCACTTTCTTGCCTGATTTGACGGGTATTTGGGGTCAGACGACAAAATGAGTGTTATAAACCTCGGGCAATATCTTTCTTAATATCCTCAATATTTTCGAGTCCCACCGAAACCCTGACCAAACCATCCCTGATGCCGGCGGCGGCGCGCGCTTCGGGCGTCAGGCGGCCGTGGGTAGTGGTCGCAGGGTGGGTGATCGTGGTCTTCACGTCGCCGAGATTCGCGGTGATCGAAATCATTTCGGTCGCGTCGATCAGTTTCCAGGCATGGTCCTTGCCGCCGGCCAGTTCGAAGCTGACGATCGCGCCAAAGTGGCTTTGCTGTTTTTTCGCCAGCGCGTGCTGAGGATGCGATGCAAGGCCGGGATGATGCACCTTCGCGACGCCGGGTTGCCGCTCCAGCCATTCGGCGAGCGCCAGCGCGTTGTCGCAATGCGCCTTCATGCGGACCGCGAGCGTCTCGAGGCCGGACAGGAAGGTCCAGGCGTTGAACGGGCTCATCGTCGCGCCGCCGGTGCGGAGGTACGGATAGATCGATTTTTCGATGATCTCGTGGTTCGCGACGACCGCGCCGCCGATGCAGCGGCCGTGTCCGTCCAGGTACTTGGTGGCCGAGTGCACGACGATGTCCGCGCCGAGCGTCAGCGGTTTTTGCAGGGCAGGGGTGCAGAAGCAGTTATCGACGACCAGAAGGCAGCCGTGCTGGTGCGCGATCCCGGCCAGTTCGGCGATGTCGGCGATCTCGGTCAACGGGTTCGACGGCGTTTCGAGAAACAAAAAACGCGTATTCGGTTGGATCGCGGCTTCCCAGGCGGCAGCATCGGTCAGATCGACGAAATCGGTCGCGACGCCGAATTTGCCGAAATAATTCTGGAACAACAGCACCGTGTTGCCGAACACCCCGCGCGAGCAGACCACATGATCGCCGGCTTTGAGCAGCCCCATGCCGACCGCCATGATCGCGGCCATGCCGGATGCAAACGCGAGGCAGCGATCGCCCTTTTCGAGCAGGGCCAGACGTTCCTGAAATGCGGTCACGGTCGGATTGGTGAAGCGCGAATACACGTTGCCGGGCAGTTGGCCGGTAAAACGCAACGAGGCTTCCTCGGCGCTGTTGAACACGTAACTCGAAGTCGGGAAGATCGGGATGCTGTGCTCGCCTTCCTGGGTGCGGCGATGGCCGGCGCGAATGGCTTGAGTTTCGAGGGCGTAGTCGTTCCAGTCGGTGTCTTTCATGGGGTATCGAGATTCCTTAAATATGTGGTCGGGCTGCGCTAGCGCCGCCCGACCAACCCTGCTTGCGCGTATTTTTTATTCGCAATTCTGCATTTCGATGATGAAATTCTCGGCATTGCGCTGTCCTTGCGCATGGTCGTTGCGCAGGCCTTCAATATGGTCGAGATAGGCATCGTCGATGTCGCCGGTGATGTATTCCTTGCTGAAGCAGGACGTATCGAAATGCTTGATGTCGGGATTGCCTTTGCGCACCGCGTCGATCAGATCCTGCAAATCCTGATAGATGATCCGGTCCGCGCCGATCGCCTTGCCGACTTCGTCCTCGGAAAGGTTGTGCGCGATCAGTTCATGCGCGGCCGGCATGTCGATGCCGTAAACGTTCGGATAGCGGACCGGAGGCGCGGCGGAGGCGAAATAGACTTTTTTCGCGCCGGCGTCGCGGGCCATCTGGATGATTTGTGCGGAGGTCGTGCCTCTGACCACCGAATCATCGACCAGCAACACGTTTTTGCCTTCGAATTCGAGACCGATCGCGTTCAGCTTTTGCCGGACCGATTTTTCGCGCATTTTTTGGCCGGGCATGATGAAAGTGCGGCCGATATAGCGGTTTTTGATGAAGCCTTCGCGGAATTTGACGCCCAGCTTGTTGGCCATTTGCAGCGCGGCGGTGCGGCTGGTGTCCGGGATCGGAATTACGACGTCGATGTCGTGGTCGGGCCATTCGCGTTGAATTTTTTCGGCCAGTTTTTCGCCCATCCGCAGGCGCGCCTTATAGACCGAAATGTCGTCGATGATCGAGTCGGGACGCGCGAAATAGACATATTCGAAGATACAGGGGCAATGATCGACCGTGTCGGAACATTGCTGGGTATGCAGCTCGCCGGATTCTTCGATGAAGACCGCTTCGCCCGGTTCGATGTCGCGGATCAGCTCGAAGCCGAGCACGTCGAGTGCGACGCTTTCGGAGGCAATCATGAATTCGGAGCCTTTGTCGGATTTGCGTTCGCCGTACACGATAGGCCGTATGCCGTGCGGGTCGCGGAAGCCCAGGATGCCGACGCCGGTGATCATGATCACGACCGCATAGGCGCCTCGGCAGCGGCGATGCACGCCGCGTACCGCCTCGAACACGTCGTCGACGCTCAAGTCCAGCTTGCCGAGGCTTTGCAGTTCGTGCGCGAACACGTTCAGCAGCACTTCCGAATCCGAATCGGTGTTGATGTGGCGCTGATCCTCGACGAACAGGGCCTTTTTGAGTTCATCGGTGTTGGTCAGGTTGCCGTTGTGCGCCAAGGTCAGGCCGAACGGCGAGTTCACATAGAAAGGCTGCGCTTCGGCCGAGCTGGTGCAGCCGGCGGTCGGATAGCGCACATGCGCGATGCCCATGTTGCCTCTCAGTTTCAGCATTTGCGCATTGGTGAAGACATCGCGGGCCAGGCCGTTCTCCTTGCGCAAATGCAGGCGACCGTTTTCGCAGGTCACGATCCCGGCGGCATCCTGTCCCCGATGTTGCAGAACCGTGAGCGCATCGAACAGCTCCTGGTTGACGTATTGATGGGAAACAATTGCTGCAATACCACACATGTCGATAAATCCAAGCCTTATTAAAAGTTAAGAATAATGAAGAAAGCCGGCGAAGCCGGTTGGAAAACGGGTTTTGAGCCAAGTGGCGGAGTTCTGAAAATACGGCAGAAATTTGGATTCCTGCCACCAGCTATCCCTGGGCAGCGGCGTGAGGCCGGCAAAAAGCACCAGAATATTCACAAATATCAAGCCCCGCAGCAAAGCCACCGGCATGCCGGCGAAATGTCCCCATAGAGAAGGATAAGTGCGTTTTTTCTTGAAACGGTAGATCAAAAAAATCAGTGAGCTGACCGTCAGTGTCAGCACGAACAGTATGCCGAAGGCGATGGCGATTTGCGCCTTCGGATTCGTGATTGGCGAATTCATTACGCGGGTAAAGTCATCCGCGAAATACCAAGCGACCGTGCCCGCGAGCAGCCAGCAGGCCAGCGCGCGCGTCTCCAGCGCGACGCCGCGCAGCAGGCCGATCAATAAGAAAAATATCAGTAAAACCACAATCGCATAATCTATCCAGAGCAGTTGAGTAAAAAACTGGGTCATGTTCTGGACCGCTGCCATCACTCGGCCAGGATAATCGTTTTGATATTTTGCTGATTCAGACGGTTCCGTATGTCGAGCGCACGTTGTTTGTCCAGTTCGGGGCCGATTTTCAGGCGGTAGATGGTGCCTTGACCGGTGGACAAGGTTTCCAGCGTGGCGGGAAATCCGAGTTTACGCAGTTTATCGCGTTGCAACGCCGCGTTTTCTTTTTTGGTAAAGCTGCCGGCCTGAATAGTCCAGCGCTCGAATTTCGGCGTGTTTTTGGGTGCGGGTTTGGCGGCCGGAGCCTCTACCGGTTTCGCCGGCACGGGCTTCACTACGGGAGCCGGTGTGGTTTGCTCGGAAACCGGAGCGATGGCTTTCGGTACGATCGCTTTGGCCGGCGTGCTTTTCTTCGGTGCGGGCGGAGCTTGCTCTATGACCGGTTCCGGCTCGGGCGGGACGCTTTCGGCCTCTTCCTCCGGGGCCGCTTCGGCATCGGCGCCGGGCTCCACATCGGCGGGCGGCTCGTAATCGACAGGCGCGTTTTCCTGCAGGCCGGGCTCGATCTTTTCAATGCCTCCGGCGGCGTTGAAATCCGTTGCCGGCGGATTGGCAGGCGATAACGCATTGCCGGCCGCGTTTTCGACGCTCGCGGCATTCGTAGGCAATTTGCTTTCGGCAGCATTAGGCGTATTGGCCGGCGCTTCCGGAATCGTCATTTCGCTGACCGCCTGGCCGCTGGTGTCGACCGGGTCGTCGAACAGCATCGGGATAAAAATGGCCGCGAGCGCCGTGACGACAGCCGCACCGATCAATCGTTGTTTCAGTTCTTGATCCATTTCGTCATTCACCTTTGTCTAGCGCGGAGAGGCAATCGGATACCAAAAAAAATGAGCCAAAAACCAGCAGCAGATCGCCTTCTTGCAAGCGGTTTTTTGCGGCGGCAAACGCCTCGGTAAAATTTTGAAAGCCGAAATGCGCATCCTGGATACCGCATTGCTCGAAAATGGCGCGCATTTGTGTCTCGTTGGTCGCCCTGGGATTCGTCAGCGGCGCGAAAAACCAGTCGTAAACCAAGGGATGCATCAGTTCGAGCACACTTTTGATGTCCTTGTCCTTCATCATCGAAAACAGCGCGCGAATGCGCATGTGTTGACAATGTTCCCGCAGATACGCGACCAGGGTTTTTACGGCCTCGGGATTATGCCCTACATCCAACAGGAGAGGGATTTTACCATCAATCAATTGAAATCGGCCGGACAGTTTTACATTTTCAAGGCCCTGGCGGATCGCCTCGGTGCCGACCGGCAGCATGGCCGATAGTTGTTTGACCGCCAGGATCGCCGAAGATGCATTTCGGTATTGATGTTCGCCTTTCAGGGCCGGCGGCGGCAAATTCTCGAGGCGCTGGTCGCCGCAATGCCAATCCCAGCCGGCCTCGGTTTTTCGATAGCTGAAGTCATGGTTTATGCAAAACAGTCTAGCATTTTTGTCGTTGGCGCATCGGATCAGCGAGGCGGGCGGTTCCGGGTCGCCGATGATCGCCGGCGATCCGCTGCGGAAAATGCCGGCTTTTTCGGCGCCTATCTCCTCGCGGGTCTGGCCGAGCCAATCGACATGATCGATGCCGATGCTGCTGATCAGGGCCACATCCGGGTCGACGATATTGACCGCGTCGAGACGACCGCCCATGCCGACTTCCAGGATCTGAATATCGACTTGATGACGCGAGAAAATATCGAGTGCGGCCAGCGTGCCGAATTCAAAATAGCTGAGCGATATGTCTTGGCGAGCCGCTTCGATGCGGGCGAATGCCTCGCAGATCAACTCGTCGGCGGCCGGGACGCCGTCGATCTTGATACGTTCATTGTAGCGCAAGATATGCGGAGAGGTGTAAGCGCCGACCCGATAGCCCTGCGCCCGGTAAATTGTTTCGAGATAGGCGACGCAGGAACCTTTGCCGTTGGTGCCGGCCACGGTAATCGTGGCCGGTTTCCGGTAATTCGGATCGAGCGCAGCAAAAACGCGCGCGACGCGTTCCAGTCCCAGGTCGATTGCTAAAGGATGCAGGCTTTCTTGCCAGGCCAGCCACTCTTTTAGCGTATTGAAACGCGGCATCAAGGATAGGGGGGTAATCGACTACTCGTCTTCTGCTACGATTTGACTTTCTCCGGCCGCGTCATCGACGCTTTCCGGTTCGGGCTCGTGGAGATATTCCAGGCGCGCCAAGGGTTCGATCTTGACCGGCGACAACATACTCAGGATGTTGGCGATTTTGTCGCGGATGTCGCGGCGGTCGATGATCATGTCGACCGCACCGTGTTCCTGCAAAAACTCGCTACGCTGAAAGCCTTCGGGCAGTTTTTCGCGCACGGTCTGTTCAATCACGCGGGGGCCGGCAAAACCGATCAGCGCGTTCGGTTCGGCTGCGTTGATGTCGCCGAGCATCGCAAGGCTCGCCGAGACGCCGCCCATGGTCGGGTCGGTCATGAACGAAATGTAGGGGATGCCCGCTTCCGACAATTTGGTCAGCGTGGCGCTGGTCTTCGCCATCTGGAACAGCGAAAACAACGATTCCTGCATCCGGGCGCCGCCGCTCGCGGTAAACACGATGAAAGGGCAGCCGAGCTCCAGGCTCCTGTTCACGCCGCGCATGAAGCGCTCGCCGACGACCGAACCCATCGAACCGCCCATGAAACTGAAATCGAACGCGGCCGCGACGATGTCGGCCCCCTTCAGCTTGCCTCTCATCACGATCAGCGCATCGCTTTCCTTCGTTTGTTTCTGCGCTTGAACGATGCGGTCCTTGTATTTTTTGCTGTCCCTGAATTTCAAAGGATCGGTCGGTTTGACGCCCTTGCCGATTTCCTCGCGGCCTTCCTCGTCCAGAAAAATGTCCAGCCGGGTGCGGGCCGAGATGCGCATATGGTGTTCGCATTTCGGGCACACATGCAGATTTCTTTCCAGTTCCAGATTGTAAAGAATCGCATTGCAGCTGGGGCATTTATTCCACAAGCCTTCAGGCACGGCTCCTTTTTTATTGGAGTTTTCCGTTCTGATCGTTGACGGAACCAGTTTCTGAAACCAACTCATTCGTTATCTGCCTCGTAGTAGCGTCGTGACGCCGTGATTTTTTTAATTATCCATCGCCTGGCGCATCGCGGCCAGCAACTCGACGATTTCTGTTTTTGCGCGCTCCGGATCGTCCAGATTCGCTTCGACTTTGCTGATCAGCGCGCTGCCGACCACCACGCCGTCGCCTAGTGAAGCAACGGTTTTCGCGGTTTCCGCGTCTTTCACGCCAAAGCCGATGCCGACCGGCAGGCTTGCGTTCGCGCGGATTTCTTTCAGTTTTTGTTCTACGTCGGCGGTATTCAGATGGCCCGCGCCGGTCACGCCTTTCAGCGAGACATAATAGAGGTAGCCGGAACCGATCTCGCCCATTTTTTTGATCCGCTCGGCGCTGCTGTTCGGCGCCAGCAAAAAGATCGTATCGATGTCGCGCGCCTTCAGTTCGGCCGCGCAGGCCTCGCCTTCCTCGGGCGGCAGGTCGACGGTCAAGACGCCGTCGATATCGGCTCGCTGCGCCGCATTCGCAAAGCCTTCATAGCCCATCGCTTCGATCGGGTTCAAATACCCCATCACGACCAGGGGCGTTTTCGCGTCGGTGCGGCGAAACTCCATTGCGATCGCCAAGGTGCGGCGGAGGCTCATCTTGTGTTCGAGCGCGCGCTCGCTGGCGCGCTGAATCACCGGGCCGTCGGCCATCGGATCGGAAAACGGCACGCCCAGTTCGATGATGTCGGCGCCGGCCTTGACCATTGCGTGCATCAGCGGCACCGTGAAACCGGGGTTCGGATCGCCCGCGGTAATGAACGGGATCAGCGCCTTGCGGCCGTTTTGGGACAGTTCTTCAAATTTGGCGGCTAATCGGCTCACAGTAAAATTCCCTCGCGTTTGGCCATCGTTTGCATATCTTTGTCGCCGCGGCCGGACAGATTGACAATGATGATCTGGTCTTTGTTCATCGTCGGCGCCAGTTTCATCGTATAAGCCATCGCGTGGCTCGATTCGAGCGCCGGAATGATGCCTTCCATCCGCGTCAACGCATAGAAACCGTCCAGCGCTTCGTTGTCGGTGATGCTGACATAATTCGCGCGGCCGGTGTCTTTCAGCCAGGCATGCTCGGGGCCGACGCCCGGATAATCGAGTCCCGCCGAGATCGAATGGGTTTCGATGATTTCGCCGTCGTCGTCAGCCATCAAATAGGTGCGGTTGCCGTGCAGTACGCCGGGGCGTCCGGCCGACAGCGGGGCCGAATGGCGTCCGGTTTCGATGCCGTCGCCGGCCGCTTCGACGCCGTACAGTTTGACCGTCTCGTCATCGATGAACGGATAAAACAGGCCGATCGCGTTCGAGCCGCCGCCGACGCAGGCGACCAGCGCATCGGGCAGGCGCCCTGTCATGTCCTGGCATTGCTGCTTCGCTTCGCGGCCGATAATGGTCTGAAAGTCGCGGACCATCGCCGGATACGGGTGCGGTCCTGCGACCGTGCCGATGATGTAGAAAGTGTTGTCGACATTGGTGACCCAGTCGCGCAGGGCTTCGTTCAGCGCGTCTTTCAGCGTTTTCGAGCCGGATTCGACCGCGACGACCTTAGCGCCTAAAAGCTTCATCCGGTATACGTTCAGCGATTGGCGCGCGACATCGACCGCGCCCATGTAGACCACGCATTCGAGGCCGAGGCGGGCGGCGACGGTCGCGGTCGCGACGCCGTGCTGGCCGGCGCCGGTTTCGGCGATGATCCGGGTCTTGCCCATGCGTTTGGCCAACAAGGCCTGACCGACCGTGTTGTTGATCTTGTGCGAGCCGGTATGGTTCAGGTCTTCGCGTTTCAGATAAATCTGCGCGCCGCCGAGTTCGCGGCTCCAGCGCTCGGCATGATACAGCGGTGACGGCCGGCCGACATAATGCTGCAAATCGTCATCCAGTTCGGCCAGGAATTCCGGGTCCTGCATATAGCGATGATAAGCTTCATTGAGTTCCTGGATCGGCAGGATCAGCGTTTCCGCGACGAAGGTTCCGCCGTAAGGGCCGAAATGGCCCCGAGCATCGGGCATATTGTATTTATCTGTCATAATTTGTTCTGTCACCCTTATTAACTTCTGTCAAAAATGCCGCCATTCTGGCCGCATCCTTGACACCTTTGGCCGCTTCCACCCCGCTGCTGACATCCAGCGCATAAGGTTTGACCGTCCGTACCGCATCATAGGCGTTCTCCGCATTCAACCCGCCCGCCAAAATGATCGGCAAGCCGCAGTGTTCGGGAATCCTGTTCCAATCGAAAAGGCTGCCGGTGCCGCCTTTCGCATCCGGATGCCAGGCATCCAAAAGCAAGCCCGCCGCATCGTAATAGTGCCCTGCCAGTGCCGCAATATCGGTTTCAGGTCTGACCCTGACCGCCTTGATATAGCGTTTATTGTAAATCCGGCAGACATCGCTCGGTTCGTCGCCGTGAAACTGCAGGCAATCGATCGGCACTTTCTGCAAAATCTCGCGTATCCTGGCTTCCTCTTCGTCGACAAACAACGCGACGACCGTCGTAAACGCGGGCAGGGCGGCGGTTATCCGCAGCGCCTGATCGATGTCGACATTCCTAGGGCTTGGCGGATAAAACACCAACCCGATCGCATCGGCCCCGAGCCTGGCGGCCTGTACCGCATCCTCGGCGCGAGTAAAACCGCAAATTTTAACGCGAGTTCGCATAAAGTGATATGGGAATTTATGAAAAAAACCAGCCCTATAGGATAACATAAATCGATTGGCCGGCCGGGCTCGATTATTGGGCGGTTTTGGAGGGAGGAGATTTTTTTCGCTACGCGCCGAAAACGCACCGGTTTGGCGGTCAGGCTTGCGGAAGCCGGCCTCGATTGAGCATTGCGAGATTGCGCCATTTGCTTAAATCAACGCATCCATTACAATGGACGGTTTGTTGCGTCGGCAAAACAGGTGGGTTGATCTGATGCCGACGCGGATAGCCGGAAAACACAGATGAAAAAATTAAAATGCGCGGTGATCGGCACGGGGTATCTCGGCAAGTTTCACGCGGAAAAATACGCCTCGCTGCCGGATGCGGAACTGGTCGCAGTCGTCGATATCGATGAAACCGCGGCTCATAACATCGCTGACAAACACGGCGCCAACGCGTTGACCGATTACCGGGAACTCCTGGGTCAGGTCGATGCGGTCAGCGTGGTCGTGCCGACGACGCTGCATCACAGCGTGTCGAAGGATTTTCTCTTGGCCGGCGCGCATGTGCTGGTCGAAAAGCCGATCACGGTCACGCTCGAAGAAGCCGACGAACTGATCGCGATTGCAAAAGAGAAAATCCGGATTTTGCAGGTCGGCCATCTGGAGCGCTTCAACCCGGCCGTGCTCGGGCTCGATAAAGAAGAAAAGCCGCTGTTCATCGAATCGCACCGGCTGGCGCCGTTCAATCCGCGCGCGAACGATGTCAGCGTCGTGCTCGACTTGATGATTCATGACATCGACATCATCCTGGCGCTGGTCGATTCGGAGGTCGAGCGGATCGACGCGAGCGGCACCGCCGTCTTAACCCAGGGCACCGACATCGCGAACGCCCGTTTGCAGTTCAAGAACGGCTGCGTCGCGAATGTGACCGCGAGCCGGATCAGCATGAAGCTGGAGCGCAAGATGCGGCTGTTCCGGCCGTCTTCGTATGTATCGGTCGATTTCCAGAACCGTGTGCTGACCAAGCACCGCACCGGCGACAAAGAAATGTTCCCCGGCATTCCGGAGATCGTGACCGAAGAATCGGTGTTCGCGACCAGCGACGCCTTGCTCGAAGAAATCAAACATTTTATCGCCTGCATCCAAAGCGGCGAAAAACCGCTGGTGCCGGGAGAAGCCGGGAGAAGGGCGCTCGCGACCGCGATCAGGATTACGGAGCTGCTAAATTAAGATCTGATGTTACGCATTGTCCACAAAAAACACGAAAGGCACGAAAAATTTCATAACTCAATCCGGTCAGCCGTTGCTTTCGGATAGTGGTCAAAGTTGAGCAGCAAGTCCAGGTGCATTGCCGTCGCTTTCAGGTAATTCAGCACTGCGCCTTTATGCACTCACGGTGCAGCGAAAAGCGCTTTTATTTCAACAATGATGGAGGCGTAACAAGTTTTGTAACTGCCTTCTTTGCATCAAATTTCCTTATCCATTTTTTCGTGCTTTTTGAGTTTTTCGTGGATATTTAATCGTGCGTAACATCAGTTAAGATTATGCGTAGGGTGGATAAGCGAAGCGCATCCACCACTGTGGGCCAGCGTTGGTGGATGCGCTTCGCTTATCCACCCTACCTAGAAAGGAATTTTCTCGGTGGACATTACTGAATTTAGAGACATTTAGGAAGATAACATGATACCAATGGTAAACCTGAAGGCGCAGTACGCCGAAATCAAGGACGAAGTCGAACGCGGCCTCGCCGAAACGATCGCGAACTGCTCGTTCATTCTGGGCCCGAACGTGCAGGCTTTCGAACGGGAATGCGCCGACTATCTGGGCGTTAAGCATGCGATCGGCGTCGCCTCCGGCACCGATGCGCTGCATTTTGCGCTGATCGCGGAAGGCATCGGCCCCGGCGATGAAGTGATCACGACCGCGTTCACCTTCATCGCGACCGCCGAGGCGATCTGCTATGTCGGCGCGAAGCCGGTGTTTGTGGACATCGATCCCAAGACCTTCAACATCTCGCCGGAGGCGATCGAGCAGGCGATTACGCCGAAGACCAAGGCTATCATGCCGGTGCATCTGTTCGGCCAGCCGGCCGATATGACGCGGATCGCCGACATCTGCAAGCAGTACGATCTGAAACTGATCGAGGATTGCTGCCAGTCTTTCGGCGCCTCGATCAACGGCAAGCAGACCGGTGCGATCGGCGATGCGGGCGCTTACAGCTTCTTTCCGAGCAAAAACCTCGGCGCCTACGGCGACGGCGGACTGGTCGTGACCAACTCCGATGCGGCCGCGGAAACGCTGAAGATGCTGCACAATCACGGTTCGAAAGTGCGCTATTATCACGACATCATCGGTTACAACAGCCGACTGGATGAAATGCAGGCGGTGATTTTGCGCGCCAAGCTGAAGCGCATCGACCGCTACAACCAGGCGCGCCGCCGTGCGGCGCATCTGTATTCGGAGCTGATGGCCGATCTGCCGTTGGCGACGCCTTTCGAGGACGGCGTCGGCGAGCACGTGTACCATCAATATACCGTGCTATGCGACCGCCGCGACGAGGTGATGAAGGCCTTGCAGGAAAAGCAGATCGGCTGCGCGGTGTATTATCCGGTGCCGTTGCATCGGCAAAACGTGTTCAAGGAAGCCTGCGCCGGCGTCAAACTGCCGGTGACCGAACAGGTCGCGGCGAACTGTTTGTCTTTGCCGATTTGTTCGGAGCTGGACGAGACCACGATCAGAACGATCGTGGCGGTGATTCGCGGTGCATTGCAGGGCTGATCGGCCGGGCGGGCGGCGCCTTGCCGCCCGCTAGCGGGGCAGGATAGGGGACGTCAAGCGCTGCTCGCCGTGCCCCAGTGCCGCCAAAGCATCTTGAAGGTCGGCGTCAGCTCTAAGTCATCGGCCTCCACGCGGGCGTCGATCTCGTCGGGCGTAAACCAGTCGCCAGCGTCGATCTCGTCCGCCGCCAGTACAAACGGGCCGTTATGCGTGGTCTGATATACCTGGACGAACTCCATGCCGTTTTCAAGGTTTGGCTGAAGCTTGAACATCGGCGCGATTGGGCCATCGTGCTCGACGCCGAGTTCCTCGCGCAGTTCCCTGAGCGCGCTGGCATCATAATCTTCATGCGCATCGACGTGCCCTGCGGCCGAGGTATCCCAGAGCCCCGGATTCAGGTCCTTGCTCATCGAGCGTTTTTGTAGGAACAGGCGGCCGGATTCGTCGAATACCAGAATATGCACCGCACGGTGCATGAGGCCCGTTGCATGCACGATGTGCCGGGCGCAGGTGTCGATGACGTTGTCGTCTTGATCGACGATCGCGAGAAGTTCTTGATGAGGGAGTGGCTTCATGATTTTATGTCTGCGGATCGTGCGTTTCCGGTAAGCCTTCGCGGCGGAAGCGCGGCGCCATTTGGCCATTTCGGTCAGGCCGATAATGGGGATAAGTGGGCGAGGGCAATATGACAGCATAAGGTCTCCGCCCGCGCCCAGAGGGCGCAGGCGGATGGCACGGAGGATGCTTAAACTGCCTTTCCGGCTTCTGTTGCAGAGGGAACTTCGATCAAGCGTCCTGATTTGCAATCATAGATATAACCGTAAACCGGAATGTCGCGCGGCACCAAAGGGTGATTCCTGATACGGGTAACGTCTTCGAGCACGCTTTGTTCCTGGTTCGGGATCGTCAGCCAGTCGATATAATTGCCTTCGGCGGAGCCCGGACCCTGGCCGCTGTCATGCCAGCCGCTGGCGTCGATCGACGCGGTTTTCAGGCTGCTGTTCAGCAGGCGGCGCATGATGTCGTCGGTAAAGGTCTCCATACCGCAATCGGTATGATGCACCACGAACCATTCGCGGGTGCCGAGCAGTTTGTAGGAAATGACCAGCGAGCGGATCGCATCGTCGCTGGCGCGGCCGCCGGCATTGCGGATCACGTGGGCGTCGCCTTCGGACAGGCCCGCATACTTGGCCGGATCGAGGCGGGCGTCCATGCAGGTCAGAATCGCGAAGTGCCGGCCCGGCGGCATCGGCAAATTACCTTTATCGCCAAAATTGTTGGCATAGTCGCGGTTGGCGGCTAGAACTTCATTCAGTATTTTGCTCATGAGTGCCTCTTATCGTTATTATTTAGGATCGAAAATCGGTTGATATAAAAAAACCGCTTGGTCTTGTCTCTTTCGATGCACAGGGCCAAGCGGCGTCTTCTAACTATCTCCGCTGCGCAATATACCCGACTAAACCCAGACTTTAAATAGAGTTAAAAATTTATAAAATATAAATCTATAGTTTATAGTTGGCAGCCATGGACAAATTGAACAATATGCGGGTATTTTGCCGTATCGTCGAACTCGGTACTTTCGCGGCGGTTGCGCGCGAAATGAATCTGTCCGCGATGATGATAACCAAATACATGGCGCAACTGGAAGAATCGCTCGGCGTTGCCTTGCTGAACCGGACGACGCGCCAGATCAGCCTGACCGAGGCCGGAGAGATTTACTATCACCGCGGCAAGCAATTGCTGGACGATTTTCTGGAACTGGACGAATCGACCTCGCAGCTCGGCAGAAACGTGCGCGGGGTGTTGAAAATCATAGCGCCGATCGACTTCGGCGGCTTGTTCATGGTGCCGGCGATCGAGGCCTATCAGCGCGAGTACCCGGACGTCAAAATTTTGATGACCTTGCGCAACAGTCATGTGAATCTCGGCGAGGGCAATTTCGATCTGTCGATTCTGGTCACCGACACCCTGGACCTCGGCGTGGTGGCCCGGAAAATCGCCGAGACGCGTCTGTGCGTTTATGCGTCGCCGGAGTATATCGCAGCGCACGGCAAACCGGAACGCATCGAGGAACTCAGCGAACACCGCTGCCTGCATTACATGGATACGCCACACCGCGATTACTGGATTTTCCATGCCGGCAACGACGAGGTCAAGATCAAAACGAATTGGCATTTCGCCTCGAACAACGGCCGCGCCCTGTGCCAGGCCGCGGCGTTGGGCATGGGCATTACCCAGGCGCCGGAATTTTCGGTCGCGAATTATCTGGCGGAGGGCAAACTGGTCGAAGTGTTGCAGGTATTTCGGATTCCGTCGCTGGCGATTTATGCGACTTATTTGCAGCGGCGCTTTTTGCCGGCCAAACTGACCACGTTTGTCGATTTTATGGTCCGTTATTTCGCGGAAAACAGTCCGTCCAGCGCGGACCGGACGATTTGACAAGCGGCCTGATGCTGTCGCCGAGTCTTTAATCAACAACCTAAAACAGAATGGCAAGAAGAAGCCAACATACACTCCCAGAAATCAAGGCCATGGTGCTTCAGGCCGCCGAAACGCTGGTCGCCGAAGAAGGCAGCAAGGCGCTGACGATGCGCAATGTCGCGTTCGAAATCGGCTATACGGTCGGCAGCATCTATATGGTGTTCGAGAACATGAACGATCTGGTGCTGCAATTGAACGCCCGCACGCTCGATGCGTTGAGCGAGCAGTTCGACAACATGCCGCCTCAAGCGCCGGCACAGACGATCGAAGCGATCGCGGAGATTTACCTGAACTTTGCCGACCGCCACTTCAATTGCTGGAGTCTTATCTTCGAGCATCGCCAGCCGGAGGGCGGGGAACTACCGGACTGGTACCAAGAAAAAATCGAACGCGCGTTTTCGCGTTTCGAAGCGGAATTCAAACAACTGGCCGAGGACCGAAGCGAGGCGCAGGCCAAACAGGCCGCGCGGACGTTATGGGGCGGCATCCACGGTATCTGCATGTTGTCGCTGACCGGCAAGTTCGCGGCCGTCGGCGCGGACGACATGAATGCGAGCGTGAAGCTGCTGGTTAGGCACTTCCTCGACAGTTGGCGGCGTCAGGACAGGCGGTAGATTTCTCCACGCTGCCGGTGGAACTTACCGTTTTGCTGAAGAGTGGAGAACGTTGCGGCACTTTTCCGGTCTATTATCCATCTGTATGAAGCAAACCGATGGAGGCTCCGATGCGTTTACTCTCCGTGCTGACGCTCAGCATCACCGCGTTGTTTGCGCAGGCGCAAACAACGGCCGCCCCCGAGACGAATCCCCCGGCAGCCAATCCACTGCTCGGTCTGCCGCCGGTACCGATTCCGGCCGACAATCCGCAGACGCCGGCGAAGATCGCGCTCGGCGACAAGCTTTTCCATGACGCGCGCTTCTCGATCGACGGCACGGTCAGTTGCGCGACCTGTCACAGCGAAAAACACGCGTTCACCGACGGCAAGCAATTCTCGACCGGCCATCATGGCCTGACCGGCACGCGCAACGCGCCGACCGTGGTCAATGCGGCGTTTTACACCTCGCAGTTCTGGGACGGCCGCGAGCCCGATCTGGAAGGCCAGTCCAAACAGCCGCCCGTCAATCCGGTCGAAGGCGGCCTGGCCAATCATGAACCGATCCTGCAGATCGTGCGCACCGATCCGGACTACAAAAAAGCGTTTACGGAAGTGTTCGGCGTCGCTGACGCGAAGTTGACGATGGACCATGTCGCGAAGGCTATCGCGAGTTTCGAACGTTCCATCGTGTCCGGCAACTCGCCCTTCGACCGCTATTACATCCAAGGCGACAAGCGCGCGTTGAACGCGGCGCAAGTGCGCGGCTTCCAGTTGTTCATCGACCAAGGCCGTTGTGTTTCCTGTCACACGATCGAAAACGATCAGGCCCTGTTCACCGACAGCAAGTTCCATAACATCGGCATCGGCATCAATGCGATTCAGGGCGATGTGCCGCGTCTGGCCAGCGCGTTTCTGGAGGCGAAAGCGAAGGGCGGCGACGTCGATCAGATCGTGCTGACCGACAAGAAATCTTCCGAGCTCGGCCGTTTCGCGGTGACCGACAAGATGACCGCGATCGGCGCGTTCAAGACGCCGACCTTGCGCAACATCGACCTGACCGCGCCGTACATGCACGACGGCAGTCTGAAAACGCTGAAAGAGGTGGTGATCCATTACAACAACGGCGGCGTGACGCCGGCCGACGCCAAGGTCAACGATTTTCTGAGCGGCGGGATTCGGCCCTTGAATCTGACCGAGGCGCAGATCAATGATCTGGTCGAATTTCTGAAAGCGCTGACCAGCCCGCAGTTTGCTCAAACCGTCACAGCCGCAGCTCAACAGGAGACAGGACATGTATCACATTAATCGCAGCCGCCGCCATTTCCTGCAAACCTCCGGCGCCCTGGCGCTCGGCAGCACTCTGCCGATCAGCCTGGTCGAGTTGGCCTTTGCCGATGAAAAGCAGAACTTTACCTTCGCGTATATTTCCGACGCACACATTCAACAGATCAAAGGTAACCGTTTCGTCAGAAACTGGGACCGCGGTCTGATCCGCGCGGTCGCCGAAGCCAATCTGTTGACTCCGAAACCGGACTTCGTGATGTTCGGCGGCGATCTCGCGCAATTGGGTTCGGCGCCGGAGCTTGATCATGGCGCCGAAATCCTATCGGCGTTGAAATATAAAACCCGCTATGTGATGGGCGAGCACGACTATTACCTGGATCTCGGCGCTTACTGGGAAAAGCTGTTCGGCCCGCAGTATTACAGTTTCGATCACAAGGGCGTGCATTTCATCGTGCTGAACAGCATCCGCACCTACGACGACTGGACCTACCACCGCTGGCCGACGGCCGAGCAGCGCATGCTCGAAATGGCCGGGCTCGACAATCCGAACAGCTCGCCGTTCATGGTCGGAGAAGAGCAGCGCCAATGGCTGAAAAAGGATCTGGCCAAGATTCCGAAGACGACCCCGATCGTGGTGTTTTCGCATTCGCCGCTGCAAAAAATCTACAAGGGCTGGAATTTCTGGACCGAGGATGCGGAGCAGATTCAGGCGCTGTTGAAGCCTTTCAACAAGGTGTCGGTGATCTACGGCCATGTGCATCAGATTCAATACAACCAAATCGGCAATATCAGTTTCAATTCGGTGATGGCGACCGCTTGGCCGTGGCCGTATCCGCAGGCCTATGCGCAGGCCGAGCAATACCTGCCGAAGCTGACCGTGCCGATGAACCGCTCCGACCCGTTCTTCGAGCGCGATGCGACTGGCTGGCAGTTCATCAATGTCGCGAACGGTCACGTCGATCTCAATTACCTGCTGCCCGAAAACACCGACCGCAGCGTTGGCTTCGACAAGGCCGCCAAAAAACCGGTCGATGCAGTGTACCAGTCCGAAGGCGCGCGAATTCCGCCGCAAAGCCATTTTTAATTTGTCAGGGGAATAGACCATGAAATATTCGTACACAAAAAAAACGGTGCTGGGGCTGGCGGCGCTGATGGTCGCGGCTTCGGTTCAGGCCGACGAGTTTACCAAGGACGATCTGGAGCGCTGGCAAGGGCAATTCATGGAGGTCGTGAAACAGGGCAGGGAACTGTGGACCAGTCCGACCCTGGGCACGAACGGTGTCGCCTGCGCGCAATGCCATCCAAACGCGGCGAACACGCATCCCGAAACCTATCCGAAATTCCAGAAACAGATCGGCAAGGTGATCCCGTTGTGGGAAATGATCAACTGGTGTTTGCGCAATCCTTTGGAAGGTCAGCCGCTCGCGGCCGACGATCCGAAGATGATCGCGTTGCAGGCGTATGTGACTTACGAACGGCGCGGCGTGAAGCTGGAGCCGGGTAAACATTGAACCCACCATTCAATAAATCTGGTGGAATATTTGACCCGTTTTCAGCATTCAGGCTAACAATCTATTCTGATTGCCAAGGTTTCTAGCTTGAATTGGCATCAAAAAGGGGAGCAATGCGTCCGCACTGGGTTACCACGTGGCACGTGGGAACCAGAAAAAGGCTAGATACGTTGTATTTCACTGGTACTTAAATGTCAGCTTTTATTTCCGTTAACATTTGAGCCATCATTTTTTCTTTCACTCCATCTGTTAGCCCATACTTTACAGAAACCTCATCAGTTATCCGATTAACCTTATTCTCTACTTGTCTAAAGTATGCGTGGGTAGTTTCCAGTTCTGAGATCATTTCTAAGCGACCTTGTTCATTCATGAATTCCACAGCTCGTTCAGGAAAGTAACAATGTGCTAACCAATTGCGTTTTTTCAATGCCGTCTTGAGGTCTTGGCTTGGTTCATCGCAGGGAATACCCAACTTTTGTAATTTTCCAAGTAGTTGTCCCATCGTTTTAGACGAGGCATGACCGATAAATTCGTCAAAATTTTGAATCCATTCCTCTTCTGTTGTAAATGCAGCCACAGCATTTGGCATATGATCCAAAAATAGAATTTGAATGATTATGGCCTGTTCTAAACATTGGGCGCAAAACATTGCCAAACCGTAATGGGCATAAACGTCTTTACATTGTTGATCAGATTTGTCCATAAGCGTGTCTAATAAATGATTATACAGATTCCGTGTATCTTTCCTCATCCAAGTTTTCCTTGCAACAAATGGATGACGTTAGCCCTATTTTTCAAAGGGATGTCATCCAAAAATAAGGCGATGATCAGATACGGCTATCCTGAGTGATTTTTAAAGCAATAAATAAATGCTGTAGGGCGCATTAGCGACAGAGACATACGCCAGATGTTCAAGCATACATGCGGCCGAATTCGGCCGCCTATCGTCATTGAATTGCACTTTATCTTATTGCGCGCGCAGCCAGCTCAAAGCGAGACCAAACTGTTGAATCCGCCATAAGCCATCCGCTTGCAATCGAACGGCATGTTGTCGGGATCGCACACGTCCTTGAGGCGCGGGTCCGCCATCACTTTGGCATTGACCTGATCGCGGTGTTCGCGCGAATTGAAGACGATATACGAGAAGACGACCGTTTCGCCCGCCTGCGTTTTGATCAGTTCCGGAAAAGTCAGCGAGCCCTGGGGCGTCATGTCGTCCGCGATGCATTCCTGGAACGCCAACGCGCCGTGCTCGATCCAGAGTTGTCCGGCCGCTTGCGCTTGCCTGCGGTATTCTTCGATATTGCCGGTTGGCAATGGCAGTAAAAAGCCGTCGATGTAAGCCATGATGGTATCTCCTAAAAAGAAAAGTTGTAGTGGTTTGTATTTATTTGGCCAAAGGCAGCCAAATTTCGACGCCGCCGAGTCCCGTGGCCGGATCGAATGCTTCGGTGTAGCGCTCGAACCAGGGCTGTGATGCGATATGAAGTCCGCAGTCCGGTACCCATTGCGTCCAAATGGCATCAATCGTTTGTTTGATCGAAACGACGTGTTGGGCATGAGTCAGCACGGCATATCGTCCTGCCGCCAATTGCAGATGCTCGAAGCCGGCGGGTAAATGCGCGGTATCGTCGACCTCGACGCCGACCAGGTAATCGAAACTGCATCCTTCGCCGGGGTTCCAGCAAACGCCGTAAGCCGTCTTACCCATTTGACCCGGAATATGGCCCAAATGCGGCACAAAGCGCTGCCAATGCAGCGGAATATTGCCGAGCGTTTCCAGGGAAAAGCGTGTGTTTAACCCGGCTATCGTGCGTGTTTCCAGATTTTCAAAACGGACGGCGCCAAGTCCCAGGGCCATGGCCCGGATGCCGGCTTCCTGTTCGCGCAGTTCCGGGGTGAAGGCATCGCCGAAATCGTCGGCTTCGAACAAAGGGCGGATTTCGATCTCGGACTCTTCCTGCATCGGATTCGGGCAGCGTTTGACCCAGTCGATCGCTTCTTCCATCGACTTGACCCGCCAAAGCCAATAGCCCGCGACCAGTTCCTTGGTTTCGATGAACGGCCCGGCGATGACCGTGCGCTGCCGGCCGGAAAAACGGACGCGAACGCCTTTCGAGCTGGGCTGGAGGCCTTCGCCCGCCAGCAGGATGCCGGCTTTGACCAGCTCTTCGTTGAATTGGCCCATTGCGGCCAACAATGCCTCGCTCGGCATTGTTCCGGCCTCGGAACTTGGGCTGGCTTTGACCATGACCATGACTTTCATAGGCTGTGTCTCCTGATTGCAAGGTAGCTTTTGTTGATGATTTGATCCGGCGGCTTCTGTCAGTCGCCGCGATGCGCCTGTTGCAGCGCTTCGATATCCAGCTTGCCCATTTGCAGCATCGCCGTCATGACCCGCTGCGCCCTGGCGGACTCACTGTCGGACATCAACTGGCCCAAAATGGCCGGAACGACCTGCCAGGATACGCCGTAGCGGTCCTGCAGCCAGCCGCATTGCAGATGTGCCCCACCGTCGGCCAATTTCTCCCAATAATGATCGATTTCATCCTGGGTCTCGCAGTTCACGACGAACGAGATGGCCGGCGAGAAGGTAAACTGCGACCCGCCGTTTAATGCGATGAACTCCTGGTCCGCCAGCAGAAAGCTGGCCGCCATGACCGTGCCCTTGGGCATCGGCGCGCCGTCACCGTAACGGGACACATTGAGCAGTTTCGAATCTTCGAAAACCGAAACATAAAAATTCGCCGCCGCTTCGGCTTGGCCGTCGAACCATAAAAAAGGCGTAATCTTCGACATCGCAACACTCCTGAAAGGTTGGGTATAACCGGATCGAGCCGGCGGTGCATCATTTTTTGAGACAGGCTTCTTCGGCAGCGCGCGCGGCTTCGATCAGATCCTCTTTCGTCAACTGACGTTGATGTGTCGCCATCGACCAGCGGTGCCCGAATGGATCCTCGATGATACCGTAGCGGTCGCCCCAGAACATGTCCGCAACCGGCATGATCACGGTGGCGCCGGCATTCACGGCTTGGCTGAACAACGCATCCACGTCCGGAACCGTCAGGTGGATCGTCACCGGCGTGCCTTTCAGGGATTTGGGCCCGAGCATGCCTTGTTCCGGACATTCGTCCGCCAGCATCACGGCAGCGCCGTTGAGGCTTAAACAGGCATGCATCAGCTTGCCGTTCGCGGCGGGAAGCCGGATCATTTCGGTTGCTCCGAAAGCCTTGGCATAGAAATCGATGGCTGCGGCCGCGCCGGCGCAGACCAGGTGAGGGATAACGCCGGGCATGCAGGCTGAATTCGCGGGATTTTCTGCGTTGTTCATAGTGGTCTCCTCAATACAAAGTTGCTCAAGCGTGCCGCAACCGTTTTCAATGGGCTGCGCCGATGGGTTAAAATCATCGAAAGGGATGATCCTTTTCGACATAACTGTCCACAAAAAGTGGCTCAGCCGTTTGATTTTTTATCCATGAACAAGCGGATAAAAAACTTCTCGATCTCGACCAGAAAGAAGACGCTGGACGCGACCGCGATCATCAAGCCCCAGGTCGGCAGGTCGAGATCGACCGAGCCGAATAAGGTCTGCATCGGAGGCCAATAGGTATAAGCCAGCTGGAAACCCGTCAACACAAAGACGGCGAACCAGATGGTGCCGTTTCCGAACAGGCCGCGCGGACTCAGAACCGACTGATACAGGTAGCGGCTGTTGAAAACATAGAACATTTCAAACAGTACCAGCGTATTGACCGCTATCGTCCGCGCCTCGGCCACCGAAGCGCCGAGGGCTTGTTGATGTAAGAACAACCCGAAGGTGCCGCTCACCAGGATCAGCGAGACGAACAGAATCCGCCATCCCAAAAATCCCGATAGCAGCGGCTCATGCGGATCTCTCGGCTTGCGCCGCATGATCCTTCTCTCGGTCGGCTCGAAGGCCAGCGTCAGCGACAGCGTGACGGCGGTGATCATGTTGACCCAGAGTATCTGCACCGGGGTAATCGGCAGGGCTTCGCCGGTCATGATCGCGGCGGCGATCGTCAACGCCTCGCCGCCGCTGGTCGGCAGGATGAAGATGATCGATTTTTTCAGGTTTTCGTAGATGCTGCGTCCTTCCTCGACCGCATGCACGATCGAGGCGAAATTGTCGTCGGCCAGCACCATTTCGCTGGCTTCTTTCGCGACCTCGGTGCCATTCTTGCCCATCGCCACCCCGACATCGGCGCGTTTGAGCGCCGGCGCATCGTTGACGCCGTCGCCGGTCATCGCGACCACCTGATCGTCCGCCTGCAACGCGCTGACCAGGCGCAGTTTGTTTTCGGGACTGGTGCGGGCAAACACATCGACATCGCGAATCGCAACCTTCAGTTCGTCGTCGCTGAGTCGATCGATGTCCGCGCCGCTGAGCACCGAACCATTGCCGATATGCAGTTGGGCGGCGATTGCAGAGGCCGTCGCCGCATGATCGCCGGTAATCATTTTGACCCGGATGCCGGCCTTCTGGCACTTCCGGACCGAATCGATCGCTTCGGGGCGCGGCGGGTCGATCATGCCGACCACGCCGAGCAGGGTCAGGCCGTTCTCGACATCGGCAAACTCGATTTGGCTTCGGGTCGCAGGTTCGGTCTTGAACGCAATCGCCAGCAAGCGCTGACCGCGGCCTGCGATCTGGTCCAACACGCGGTGCCAGTGCGCGACCCGAATAGGCCGATCCTCGCCATGGTGGCGCTCGAGGCTGCACATCGTCAGTATCCGCTCCGGTGCGCCTTTGATGAACATGAACGCATGACCGAGATGATCGTGGTGCAGCGTTGCCATATAACGGTGTTCCGCTTCGAACGGGATGCTGTCGGTACGCGGCATTTCCTGGTTCAGCAAGTCCGGATCGAGCCCGGCCTTGTGCGCGAGCGTAATCAGTGCGCCTTCGGTCGGGTCGCCGTGCAGCCGCCAGTTGCCGTTGGCTTGCTCGATCCGTGCATTGTTGCAGAGCGCCGCCGCGCGCAGCAGTTCCCGCAGCTCGGGATAATCGTTGACGCTTGCACTCAGTCCTGCCAGTTTAAAATCGCCATGTGGGTCGTAACCGGCCCCTTCCACGGTGAACTCTTCGTTGTTCACAGAAATCGATTCGACGGTCATTTCGTTGCAGGTCAAGGTGCCGGTCTTGTCGGAACAGATCACGGTCACCGAGCCCAGCGTTTCGACCGCGGGCAGGCGGCGAATGATCGCGTTGCGCGCGGCCATGCGCTGCACGCCGATCGCCAGCGTAATCGTCACGATCGCCGGCAGGCCTTCGGGAATCGCGGCCACCGCAATGCCGACAGCCGACATGAACAGGTCTTGCAGCGATGAATGCCCGATAAACCAGCCGTAGCCAAAGGCGGCCAGCGCTAGGATCAGAATCGCGACGGTCAGCCAGCGGCTGAAACCGGCAATCTGCTTTAAGAGCGGCGTGGTCAATTGCGGCACTGTGCGCAAAAGCGAGCTGATCCGGCCGATCTCGGTGTTGTCGCCGGTCGCGACGACAATGCCGTGCGCGGTGCCGTAAGTGATCAGCGCGCTCGAATAGGCCATGCTGAAGCGGTCGCCCAGCGCGGCATGATCTTCGGAGGACGCAATGTTTTTTTCGACCGGGAGTGATTCGCCGGTCAGCATCGACTCGTCGGCGCGCAAATTTTTGACCTGCAACAGACGCAAATCGGCCGGCACCTTGTCGCCGCTTTCCAGGCTGACGACGTCTCCCGGCACCAGTTCTTCCGCGGGAATCTTGAGATGCCTGCCGTCGCGCAATACCATCGCCTCGTAGGTCAGCAGATTGCGGATCGCATTGAGCGCATGTTCCGCCTTGCCTTCCTGAATGAAACCGATCAGCGCATTGATCAGGACCACGCCGAGGATCACCGCGCTGTCCACCCAATGTCCGATTGCCGCGGTAATGCCGGCCGAGACCAGCAGGACATAGATCAGCACATTATGAAACTGCAGCAAAAAGCGCTTCAGGGTGCCAGTGCGTGTTGCCGGCGTCAGCCGATTGTAGCCGTGCTGCTTCTGTCGCTGTCTGGCTTCCTGCTCGGTGAGCCCTTTCGTGCCGCTGTCCAGGGCCTGGAACACGGCATCGGTCGAAAGCGCGTGCCACGCAGGCATGTCTGATTTTGCCGAAGTTTTTTTACCGATCATCAAAAGTCAAGCCTATTTATACAAAGTTTCTGCATCTTTCGATGTTGCATAGTCGACGCCGACACTGATCACGAAGCTCGATCGCGCTTCCTAGAATAATACAGGCGCTTCCGCATGCCTATCTTTCTTCGACATTGCTACACGGCCCCGAATCAAACTGTTTAGCATTGACGAGGACTTATCCACACGACTTATAAGTATTCATACGTATTATGTTTTCACCTTTCATGGTGTATAAGGGAGTTCAATAAAATTTATCCGATAGGTTCGTGTCAGACTTTACGCCTAGGATACCTGGATAGGAGATCAAGTTTCCAATCTTGCCCATGATGTTGAGAATTACCATACCGTCCTTACCCACTCTGTCAGACACACGTCTTCGATCTCTATCCGGTAACTGAGGAATCATTTTTTAATTACCGCGAAACAAGCGTCTCCGTAATGGTGCGGTAACGTTGAACAGAATATCCAACATTGAGGATGGACCAAGGCCCATGCGGAATGAGCATATTATTTCATCACGGAACGAGAAGGGAAATTTCCGGCGATAGTATTTAACCACTCAGTAACTTTACCCGATAATTTCAAGCTATAGGGGTGAGCCGACGCCCATCCTGTTCGGCTGATTTGTAAAAAATTAACGTAAAGTCAAGCGCATTGATTAAATAATTTTTAAAATAACAAGGAAGAAGAAATATGCAGGAAATAAGAAAAATTATGAATTTTTATAATGATCAATATTTTTTATTTATGCTTAAAGGTTACTGTTACTCAAATAATATTCAGATGACAGAAGCGTCATTCGATATAGATGGAATCAATGAAATCGCTTCTTTTAATCCTGAATTAATCTTTATTCCGCTGGATTTGATAAACGCTACAGAAGATATGAGTCATGAGGCAGCTTTATTAAGGCAGGCCTGCAAAAGCAGGGAGATAAAAATATGTGGTCTGAATGGAAAATCATGCGACACAGCCTTGGAAGAGACACCGGCATGGATCGATATGATCATCAATAACCCATTGGATATTGTCGAGATTGACAGTTTTATTAAAAAAACCGTTTTATGCGGAAGTTGTTTTACCGAAAGAAGAATAAATTCAGAAAGGCGTGTGTTTCCCGATAGAAGGTTGGACACTCGATTCAATGAGAGTCGTTACGATGAAAGTAAAGCAATAGAAGTCCGGGATCCTGCCTATCCGCATCATGCTGCCGGCAACATGGAATTGGCTGAGTTCCATATTGATTCCCGCAATAAAAGTTTGTTTTTAAAGGGGCATAAAATTGATTTGACTCCCAAGGAGTTCGATCTGATTGAATACTTGTCAACGGATCTTGATCGTATTTTTACGCCTGAAGAAATTATAAAATATCTTTGGCCTAAAAATGATAGAGCCACAAAATCGGATCTTTATCAATACATTCACTTGCTAAGAAAAAAAATAGAAAATGTCCATGATAACCAGAAACTGATTTTGACGATAAAAGGCTTTGGATACAGGCTGAATGTTTCAAAGAATTAATCAGGGTATTCATTGCCTTCCATGATCCATGTACTTATTTTACTCGGCATATCGCACAGCGGTTCTCCATGCATGGGTATTTCTATGTTCCTATGCCGCCGTACAAAGTCCATACACATAACGAAAAAGCACACTTTCTAAAGTGTTTTTAATTGAATTTTAAGATTGGCTCTATGGAATTTTGAGATGCAATTGAATGATACTAGCCGCCGGTAACAGCCAGCCTGATCCGCTTTAAATTATGGTGGGATGGCGTGTGCCAGTCATCGTCGGATAAAACATCCGATGGGATTTTATACTTTAATTCTGGAGTAATAGCTATGAAACAATTTAAGCAAAAAATCTTGGCTGCTAGTATTCTTTTGGCTTTAGGTACTGTTTCCAGCGCTTGGGCTAATCCTACTATTGACCTTTCACAAAGCGACGGCAACGCGTCATCTGCCAGTGTTGATGCGTCCGCCGGTCAGGGTAACGGTAATGCTGGGGCGAGCGAAAGCGGCACATCTACTGTCGGCGATGTCACCACAACAGAACATAGTAATAACCCTTGGGCTGATAACAGTAATGGTCTCCAAGGTTCTCCGACGGCTAGCCAAAATGGAACGGCAAACAATGGCAGTGGGTCGGCAACTTCTGCCAATACAGACACCAGCCATAGTAATAACACTGACAACAGTAATGGTTTGAATGGCATTGCGGCGGCTAGCGAAAATGGAACGTCAAACAATGGCAGTGGCTCGGCAAACTCTACCAATTCGGACTCCAGCTATAGCAACAATAGTCTAGATGGAGCAAATGGCCAATCGACGGCATCTAGTGGGGGTACTTCAAACAATGGCAGTGGCTCGGCAACTGCTACCCACGACAGCAACAACACTGATAACAGTGATGGTTACGCTGGCATTGCGGCAGCTAGCGAACATGGTACGTCAAACAATGGCAGTGGCTCGGCAACTTCTACCCACGACAGCAACAACACTGACAACAGTGATGGTTTGAATGGCATTGCGGCGGCTAGCGACAATGGTACCGCAAACAATGGCAGTGGCTCGGCGACTTCTACCAATACGCTTGAAGACTCACACGCATCAGGCACAGGTTCGGCATCAACCAATGTTGGAAATGCTGTTGCGCACACTTCAGATGCGTACGGATACGGCAATGCAGCAACCAATAATGGAGACGCTACGGCACACAGCTCATCAGCGTCAGCAGCCGGTTCAGCGGCAACCAATATTGGCGACGCTACCGCGCAATATGTCGAAGCGTACCAAGATGGCTACGGTAATGCACAGGCAATTAATGGTGATGCCACCAGTAACTACAAAGTTAACAATCAACTTCTGGATGGTTCTGTCACGGGTATCCCTGCTAGTGACACAACCGGAGGATTGCAATTGGCAGCCATACCTGTGGGGGATAACACGATGAACAGCTCGGTCGTTGGAAACGCGGGTGTGACCCAAGTCTTCCAAAATTCGGGCACCGGTTTGGCGCAACAATCTGTCTTAGTTGACGGTACTGTCAATGTTACCCAAGGCACGGCAACGGTTGGTCAGTAGCCTTAATGTTTATTAATTGTTTGAATTAATAAATTTTCGGTGGGCCGGTGAATGAGTCATTCGTTCACCGGCTATTGACTGACAACGCATCAATTATGAGGAGAGAACGTGATGGGAACGATACTAAAAAGCACCTTGTTGACGTTACTTATAATGATAATGAAGACCCAGCCGGTAACAGCCGATACCGTTCAAAATGAGGAAAGGCAGATCCTCTTTGCTACGGCCGAAAAAGCGTTACCGGATGAACTGGATAATGCAAGGGGCCGAGAAGGGTTTGATATGGCGTTGCTGAATATCCAGGATCTTCAAGCCACAATCAACGGCAATGCCAACCACAATGTGAACGGTTTCAACAGTATCGATAATGGCTCATTTACCCATGTCAGCGGCATTGCCAGCGTGATTCAAAACAGCGGTAACAACGTCATCATTCAGGATTCCACTATCGTGAGTGTAACGATCAGGCCTTAACGCCGTCCAGGTTAGATGGAACAACATGAAACGATTTTTTGCCAGATATTTGCTGCTCGCGTTACCCGCTTTTTCCAGCAATGCCGGGTCAATCAATGTAAACGGCATTGCTGGCGGCGGCAACTATGACGTACCCATGACCACTTTTTTGGAGCTGCGCTTCAAGACGGTATACAAGCAACAGTACGATTTCAGCTGTGGTTCGGCAGCGCTGGCAAGCCTGCTCACGTTTCACTATGACGATCCTGTTACTGAGCAAAGCGTGTTTGTCGATATGTACCAGAAAGGCGACCAGAAGAAGATTCAAAAACTGGGTTTTTCGTTACTGGATATCAAACTTTACCTGGAAAGACGGGGTTATCGCGCCGATGGTTTCAAAATTAATTTGGATCAACTGGTTACCGCCAACGCTCCGGCGATGACCATCATTAATAAGAACGGTTACATGCATTTCGTTATTATCAAAGGCCTCGATGAGCGAGATGTTTTGGTGGGAGATCCCGCGGTGGGTGTCAAAGCCATTCCCCGCGATGAGTTCGAAGACATGTGGCAGAACCGTATTTTATTTTTAATCTATGACAAACAGGATATGGGGGCGAGTCATTTTCAAGATAAGAAAGAGTGGGCGTTGCGGGTCAAGGCACCGTTAGAGTCTGCCGTTGACCGAAGCAGTCTGGGTCAATTCAATTTGCTGCAACCTAATGTTAGGGATTTTTGATGCGAGGCGTATTTGACATGAATGTAAATAAATCTATCGTCTGTCCAAAATTCATAAGGGCGGTTTGCCGGATCATGGTCTGGAGCCTTACTGGCGGCGTGGCGAGTCAAGTGTTGGCGGATGCCATGCCGAATCAGGCAGACCACCCGTTTGCTCACTGGGAGCGCGCTTCCGACAGCGAACTGGACCAGTTGAGAGGCGGGTTTGTGCTGCCGAACGGCGTCACTATCGATTTTAGTCTGGAAAGAATCATATCGCTGAATGGCGCGGTAGTTTCTTCATCTTTTTTCGAGTTACCGGGCAATGTGGCATTGATTCAGAATGGCAACATTATCCAAAATCCGGGCTTGAGCATGTCAGGACTGGGTACCGTTATCCAGAACAACCTGGATAATCAAACTATCAGTGCTCTGACTCAACTTAATTTAACGGTGAGCAACGTTAGGGATTTTAATTTAAACAATGGCGGGGCTATTGTTAATAATTTGGTCTTGCCTGGCATGTAAGGCAACCCAGGGGGCTCATTATATTTAGAGCGAGGGGGGCGGAAACGGAGTTCTTTCCCACATCACAATTTGGGGTTTATCTACGCTTCAACCTGGCCAGCGCTCGTGATGCCGTAAGGGTACGGGGCTTTAGTAGATCCGAAGCGGAAAATAATGTTAAAGCACAATACAATTTGACATGATGCACGGCGATGAAAACGAGAAGCGCCCATCATTTTAACCGCTAACGCCTCATGCCTTACAACCCAGTTGACACAAAACAGGATGGTACTGGCTTTTGTCAATTCACTATCGCCTTGTTTTTTTCTCTAGAAAATTACGACATCAATAGGCTTTTATTGCAAAACAAAATGGGCTTGATATATAATTTTACCTTAAGGTTTTATTAAAATAACTGCAATCACAAAATTCAAGTCCGAGTGAAATAGTTGGTAATTTAATTTTTATTTTTTAATATCAAAAATGGAATAAATAGTATGAAGATTAAATTCGTAAGCAGTGATTTTCTTCTACGAAGAGCTATTAAGGGAGTTATTTTTTATCTGCTGTTTTTTTTTGTGAACAGGAGCTATGCGGAAGCCGGCGCGCAAAATGACGACTTGGCGCAATATAAAAAACTGATTGCCGAGCAGCAAAAGGAATTTGTAAGACAACGGCAGATTATTGTCGAGCAAGGCAAACAACTGGAGCAAATGAAATTGCGGCTGGATGCTTTGGCTAATCAGACCGTACAGAATCAGCCCCCTGTAAAACAAGCAGCAAATGGGTCTCCAGTCGTTACGGCAAGAAATACTAATGCACAGTCAGCATTGCCTGATCGGCTTCCATCCCGGCCTGTGGGTCAGCCACCGCCGGAAACCAAAAAACCTAGGCCGCCCGAAATTCCCAGAGTCAGTCAAACGGTTGGCGGCGTGTTGACCAGAAAAAACAATTTGGTTGTTGAGCCGTCACTGTTTTATAGCTACTACGATAATAACCGGGTATTCCTAGATGCCTATACGTTTCTTCCGGCTATTGCCATTGGCCTGATTGATGTTCGCCAGATTAAACAGCATACCTTGATGGGTTTTCTGGGCTTTCGCTATGGTCTCACGGATCGTTTGGAGCTTGAATTCAGAGCGCCTTATGTCTACCGCACTCAAGAACAACGCGCACGGCCATTACTGGAACAAGCCGCCATTGATAAAGCTTTCAACACGGACGGAAGCGATATTGGCGATCTTCAATTTGCCGGCCGCTATCAGCTTAACAGCGGGTCCGATGGCTTGCCGATCTTTATCGCCAACTTGCTTGCGACGGCGCCTACTGGAAAAAGCCCATTCGACATTCCATTGGTACAAGCCGTCGGAATTCCAGGTTTTTCATTTCCGGCAGAAATGCCGACAGGCGCCGGGTACTTCAGCGTTCAGCCCAGCATTACCGCACTCTACCCGACGGATCCGGCGGTGTTTTACGGTAATATAAGTTACAACTACAATGCGGAAACCGGTACCAATGTGGGTAAATTCGATCCGGGGGATACCATAGGGTTAAGTTTTGGTTTGGGATTTGGCATTAATGAACGGTCGTCATTTAGTTTAGGTTACCAACACAGGCATGTTTTTGACTCCGATCTGAATGGAAATACCATTACAGGCAGTACCCTGGATATCGGACAACTTCTGGTCGGCTACTCCTACAAGTATTCCAAAAAATCCACGCACAACTTATCTTTATCGATAGGCACGACTAATGACGCGCCCGACGTGAGTCTTGAATACAGGATGCCATTCACTTTCGATTTGAATTAAAGGGGCGTGGCGCTGGACTCGTCCCTCCACGCTTAGGATTTCAAAGTTGAGGCCTAAAGGCGGATAATATCCCTGATAACGCTTTTTATTCAGGGATCATCCGCATGCACGAACAATTTTCAGACCAAGATAATCACGCGATCGGCCACGCCGGCCGCCGGGAATTAATTGCGTGGGCTTTCTACGATTTTGCGAATTCGGGATACGTGACCGTCGTGCAGACGACGATTTTCAGCACCTATTTTGTCGCCGTGGTCGCGGGCGGCGCAGCGGGTGTCTCGCCGGGATTGGCGACATTGCTGTGGTCGTTGTCGGTCGGTTTCGCGAATTTCATCGTGATGCTCAGCGCGCCACTGGTCGGTGCGATTGCGGATGTCAGGGCCTGCAAGAAACGCTTGTTGCTGTTGTCATCGATTGGCTGTATCGTGACGACCGCGTTATTGGCCCTGGTCGGTCCCGGCGATTACCCGCTTGGCATGGTGCTGGTGATGCTGTCGTCGGTGATGTTTGCGTATGGCGAAAATCTGGTCGCGGCGTTTTTGCCGGAACTGGTGACCGAAGAGAAGATGGGACGGCTGTCGGGGTATGGCTGGGGGCTCGGCTATGTTGGCGGGCTTTTGACTCTGCTGTTCTGCCTCGGCTATATCACCTGGGCGAAGCATCAAGGTATGACCGAAGCCGAAGCGGTGCCGGGTACGTTGTTGATTACAGCCTCCATTTTTGCGCTGGCCGCCATGCCGACGTTTCTCTGGCTCAAGGAGCGCGCCATACCGTCATCTGTTCCTTTGGGCTGGGCCTTGTTTGGGGCAAGTTTCGGCCGTTTGCGGCATACCCTCCAGGAGGCCCGGCGCTTTCGCGATCTGATCTGGTTTTTGATCACCATGGCGGTTTATCAGTCCGGCGTCAGCGCGGTGATCGTGCTGTCGGCGATTTATGCGCAGCAAGTGATGGGTTTCGATACCCATTCGTTGATCGTTTTGGTGATGGTGATCAATGTGACTGCTGCGGTTGGCGCGCTGCTTTGCGGGCAATTGCAGGACCGGATCGGTTCGGCCCCGACTTTGGCTATCACATTGGTGATCTGGATTGCCGCGCTGATCGGCGCTTATTTGGCCGAGGCGCGGGAGGACATGTGGATCGTCGGCAATGTGATCGGGGTCGCGATGGGTTCGAGTCAGGCGGTCGGCCGAGCATTGGTCAGCAAGTTTTCGCCGGCCGAGCGGGCTGGCGAGTTCCTGGGCTTGTGGGGACTGGTCAACCGGCTTTCGGTGATCATCGGGCCATTGAGTTACGGCCTGATCAACTACTGGAGCGGCGGCAATCACCGCCTCTCGCTGCTGTCGACGCTGGCCTTTTTTGTTGGCGGCCTGCTGCTGTTGTTCAAAGTCGACGAAGACCGGGGCAGGGCGGCGGCAAACCATCCTATGTCTAACGGCGGTTTTTGAACGGGTTCATGGTGTTATCGGGCAGATGCCAGGAGACCAGGAAGGTGGCCGCAAACACCAGGCCACCCAGCACCAGGATCGCAATCCCCGGATCGGCATTTTGCGAGGCGGCAACGGTATAGCCGCCGACCGCGAGCAGCATCGTCAGATTTTGAAAAAAGCCCTGCAACGCGACTGCCGCGCCGCTGCCGATGCTGAGCTGGCCGAGTTCCTGGAGCGCCGCATTGACCGGCACGATGAACATGCCGCCCATCATGCCGACAAAAAACAGCGTGCCGCGCGCCGGCCACAGGCTGTCGGCAAAGCTAAGCCCGATGATGAACAGCCCCATCAGATAAGCCGGCAGACGCGCGCGGCGCAGATGTTCGAGCGGAATCATGCGCGGCACCAGCGCCGATCCCGCGATGATGCCGACCGCGAGAAACAGCGTCAGTTCGGCAATTTCGGTCGCGTTGTTCAGCGCCAGCACGACCGGCGCCCAGGCCACGATCAACACGCGCAAGGTCGCCGCGGTGGCCCAGAACAGGGATGCACCGAGCATCGAAAAACGCGAGCGCGGCGTCGTAAAGAACTGGCCCATCTGCCGGCCGAATTCGAGGATTTTCGAACCGGTGGCAGGAGGGTTGGCCGCCTGGGTCGGCAGCAGCAGCGTGACCAGGGCCGAAACGATGAACAACACGATCGTGCCGGCCAAGGCCAGATCGGTCGAATGATCAGCCACCTTCGCGCCGATCTGCATGCCCATCAAGATCGCGAGGATCGTCGAACCCTCGATCAGACTGTTCGCCTTGACCAGAAACTGATGTCCGGCGAGTTCGGGCAGGATGCCGTATTTGGCCGGGCCGTAGATCGACGCGCCGACGCCGACGATGCAATAGGCCAATAACGGTTCGACATGCAGGAACAATAAGCCGGCGCCCACGGCCTTGATCAGGTTCGCCACAATCAATACCCTGGACTTCGCATAATGATCGGCAAAGCCGCCGACCCAGGGCGCCAACACCACGAAGGCGACCAGGAACGAGCTTTGCAGGGCCGGCACGTACCAGCTCGCCGCATGATCTGACTTCATTATGATCGCGATCACGGTAAACAAAATCGCGTTGTCGGCGAAGGCGGAGAGGAATTGCGCGATTAGTAGGGGATAGATTTGTTTGTTCATTATCCACCCTGGATTTCTATGTCATTGATGCAGGGCATCGGAGTGATGTTCGTCCTCAGTCCGGCTTTGGCCCAAATCGGCATTCGTAACCTTTGCTGCCGCGAGTTCGGTCGCCGCGATATAATTGGTCTTGCCGGCCCCGAGTAACGGTATCGCATCGACTGCGATGACCTTCCTCGGCAGGCTGATCTGGGCGACGCCGACCGCCGATTTGGCCAGATCATGCAGGGTCGCGCCCTTGTGCGTGGTCAGGAGGATCACCTGTTCTCCTTTTTTCGGATCGGGCAGGCTGACCGCGGCATGGTGGCCTTCCGGCCAGGCTTCGATCGCGAGCTGTTCGACCGCAGTCAACGACACCATTTCGCCGCTGACCTTCGCGAAGCGCTTGCTGCGGCCCTTGATCGTGATATAGCCTTCGTTATCGACCGAGACGATGTCGCCGGTGTCGTACCAGCCCTTGCCGTATTTCGATTCGGGCGGCACCAGTTTGCCGGGGTTCGCCGCGAGCAGGTAGCCTTTCATGATGTTCGGGCCGCTGACATGCAGCTGGCCGCCTTCATGGATGCCGGGGATCGGCTCCAGTTGATGTTTCATGCTCGGCATGAAGCGGCCGACGCTGCCGGCCTTGAAACACATCGGTGTGTTGACCGAGGTGATCGGGGTCGTTTCGGTCGCGCCGTAGCCTTCGAGAATGCGGATGCCGAATTTTTCGGCCCACAGCGCGCGGGTGTTTTCCTGCAATTTTTCGGCGCCGGCGACCACATAGCGCATCCGGTAAAAATCGTAAGGATTGGCTTTCTTGCCGTAGGCCGCCAAGAAGGTGTTGGTGCCGAACATCACCGTCGCCTTGATTTCGTAGGCGATTTCCGGAATCACCGCGAAATGCAGCGGGGTCGGATAGAAGAACACCTGCATGCCGTTCAGCACCGGCAGCATCGAGCCGACCGTGAAACCGAACGAATGGAACATCGGCAGGAAGTTCAGCACCACGTCCTGCGGATTGAAATTGATCACCGCTTCGAGCTGTTTCAGGTTGGCCAGGATGTTCGAATACGACAGCACCACGCCTTTCGGCGTGCCTTCGGAACCGGAGGTAAACAGCACGACGGCCGGGTGGTCGGGATCGATGTGGTCGGACTTGTACCAGAGGCCGGTGGTATGGCTCTGCACCAGGGCCTTCAGTTTGTCGGTCGGGGTCATCTGCTTGGCCAGGTCTTCCAGGTAAACCAGATTGACGTGTTCGGAAAGATGCGCGGCTTCCTCGGCCAATTTGCCTTTTTCGATGAATTGGCGCGAAGTGATCACCGTCTTGACCAAGGCTATTTTGCAGGCCGAGACCATGCTGGCCGAACCGGTCGAAAAGTTCAGCATCGCGGGGATGCGCTGATGCAATTGCAGACCCAGTATCACGGCGAGCGTATTCGTCGAGTTCGGCAGCATCACGCCGACGTGCTCGCTCGTTTCGGTGATAGGAGCGATCAGATTGCCCAAGGCGATCGTGCGGGTGATCAGCGTGTTGTAACTGATCGGTTTACGCGCCATATCATCGGCGATCGCAAACTTGCCGCCGTGCACCCGGCGCGCATTCAGCAGAGCGGAAAATATCGTCTGCCGGTAATGGCTGGTCGCGAACATCATTTCGGTCATGATGTCGGCCAAGACATGGCCGCAGTATTGCCGTCGGGCCTTGCCTTTGAGCTCCTCGGGCGCCCGAATCCGGGTCGGCGGCAGGATCTGTATCGTGATTTTCGGAAACCAGCGCAGACGCACCACGTTTTGCAGCCGTGAAAAATGCGTATATTTGGCGCCTTCGATCCGTATCGGCAGCACCGCAGCCTGCGATTTGTCCGCGACCATCGCGGTGCCGTCGTAAATCTTCATCAAGGTGCCGGTGACCGTGATGCGGCCTTCCGGAAAGATCACCGTTTTGGTGTCGTGCTGCAAATGGTGGGTCAGGTCTTTCAATGACAGGGGGTGGGTCGGGTCCATCCGGAATACTTTCGAGAGGCCAAGAAACGGCTTCAGCCACCAGCGCTCCGAGATATGCGTATTGATCGCGAAAGTGATGTCGTCCGGCAAGAAAATCCACAGCAGCATCGGGTCGAGAAACGATGTGTGATTGGCGACAATCAACGCCCGTTTGCCGGCGGCATGGTAATTTTCGAGGCCGTGGATTTCGACCCGGTACAGTACTTTAAGAATCAGTTTTACCGTAAAACGCAATAGTTGTTTCAGCATAGCAATCCTCCTCGTTTCATCTTATCAAACTATCAAAGTCATCGTAATGAAGATTAATATAGCGCATAATTAAACAGTGTTCAATTAATGTGGGAGCTTTGCCGTCAAGTCTAATTCTATGCCGCGGCCGGCCTAGCTTGATGCATGCGCGCAATTGGCGCCAGTTTGCAGCAAAATTAAGCGGCGGTGCGATTTTTTTAGGTTAAAATAACCCGAGGCACACATAAAGCAAAGGATATGCGCTAACACCACCCAATAACAAAAACACAAAACAATTTGGAGAACACAACATGGCACAATTCCCGATCGATCTGGGCGCCTATAACCGCATCTCGCTGGATGCAGGCAGCCCGACCTTGTCGCCGGAGCAAAAAGCGGCCCTGAAAGCGAACATTCAGCTTTGCCGCGACGCGATCATCTTCTTTACCGCAACCGGCGCCGCGCGCGGCGTGGGCGGCCATACCGGCGGTCCGTACGACACCGTTCCCGAAGTGATGATCATGGACGCGCTGTTCCGCGGTTCCGACGACTTCGTTCCGATCTTTTTCGACGAAGCCGGCCACCGGGTCGGCACGCAATATCTGATGGCGGCATTGAGCGGCGACCTGCCGGCCGAACAATTGATGCTGTACCGCGAAGCGCATTCGCACCTGCCGGGTCACCCCGAACTGGGCTTTACCCCCGGCGTCAAATTCAGCTCCGGCCGTCTGGGCCACATGTGGCCGTATGTGAACGGCGTGGCGATGGCGAATCCCGGCAAAACGGTCTTCTGCCTGGGCTCCGACGGTTCGCAGCAGGAAGGCGACGACGCCGAAGCGGCGCGCTTGTCCGTGGCGCAGGGACTGAACGTCAAACTGCTGATCGACGACAACGACGTGACGATCGCCGGCCATCCGTCGCATTACCTGAAGGGCTGCTCGACTGCGCAAACCCTGCGCGGCCACGGTCTGACCGTATTGGAAGGCAATGGCGAAGACATCGACGATCTGTACGCGCGCATCGTTAAGGCGATCAACACCGAAGGCCCGGTCGCGGTGATCAACCACCGTCCGATGTGCCCAGGCATTCCGGGCCTCGAAGGTTCAAACCACGGCCATGACGTAATTTCGGTCAAACTGGCGGTCGAATACCTCGAAGCGCGCGGCTATCAAGCGGCGGCCGACCATTTGAAGAGCGCGAAGCCTGCCAAGCAGGACTACACCTTCAAGGGCTCCAGCGACAAATGGGATGCGAACCGTAACGTGTTCGGCGATGCGGCAGTAGCTGTTTTGGGCCGGATGAGCGAAGCCGAACGCGTCGAAAAAGTGCGCGTGATCGACAGCGACCTCGAAGGCTCCTGCGGTTTGGTCAAGATTCACAACGCTTATCCTGAAATTTTCATTTCCTCCGGCATCATGGAACGCGGCAACTTCTCCGCGGCGGCCGGTTTCGGTATGGAAAAGGGCAAGCAGGGCATTTTCGGCACCTTCAGCGCGTTTTTGGAAATGAACATTTCCGAAATCACGATGGCGCGTCTGAACAACTCGAACGTACTGAGCCATTATTCGCATTCCGGCATCGACGACATGGCGGACAACACCTGCCATTTCGGTCTGAACAGCTTTTTCGCGGACAACGGTCTGGACGATGCTTATGCAACCAACCTGTATTTCCCGGCCGATCCGAATCAAATGCGCGCCTGCGTCGAAAGCGTCTTCCACGATGAGGGATTGCGCTTCATTTTCTCGACCCGTTCCAAGACTCCGATTATTTTGGACGAGAACGGCAATGAGCGCTTCGGCGGCGGTTACAAATTCGTCTCCGGCAAGGATGAAGTGATCCGCGAAGGCACCCAGGGTTACATCGTCAGCTTCGGCGAAGCCTTGTACCGCGCGCTGGATGCGGTCGAGCGCCTGAAGGAAGAGGGCATCGATGTCGGCCTGATCAACAAGCCGACCCTGAACGCGCTCGACGAAGACATGCTGGCCAAGGTCGGCATGTCGCCGCTGGTATTGGTCGTCGAATCCTTCAACCGTAAGACCGGATTGGGCAGCCGTTACGGCTCCTGGCTGTTGGAGCGCGGCTTCACGCCGAAATTCGCGCACATCGGCACCCACAAGGAAGGCTGCGGCGGTTTGTGGGAACAATACCCGCACCAAGGCCTCGACCCGGTCGGCATCATCGCGAAGATCAAATCGATGCGTTAAGCCGCTTTGATCCACAAAAAAGGGCGCTTTAAGCGCCCTTTTTTTTGCCGGATTGATTCGGCGCGGTCAACTTTGCGGAAAAGAAGTCGGCGATAATCGCCGAGTTTTCCGGGCTGATCCGCTGACTTCAGGCCCAACTTACGTTGATCTAGTTGCCGGATGCGGCTCTTCTGGCGGTGAGACCGGTGAATTAGGATAGAGGTTGATAAGTATATATCTTGATGCGGTCATTATTGCCATCCGCGACATAGACGTTGCCCGAAGCATCGGTTGCAATGCCAACATCGGCACCCAATGCAAAAGAGTCAAACTGTTCGTCGGCATCTATCCTTATTCCCCATGTGCCGAGGAAGTGGCCATTGTTGTCGAATTTCTGGATGCGGTGATGATAAGTATCCGCGACATAGATGTTGCCATCCGCATCGGTGGCTATGTCATGAGGATAGTTGAATTGCCCGCCGGCGGTTGCGCTGATTCCCCATTGGCTCAGGACGTTGCCGTTGCTGTCGAATTTCTTGATGCTGTTATCATTGCTATCAACGACATAGGCATTTCCTGCCGCATCAGTCGCTATGCTTTGGGGATATTTTAAAACCTCGCTTTCATTGCCCCATGCGGCGACAAGCACCGGCGGCTGTTCTGCTCCTGCGGCGGGCATTGAAAACAGGGTGGAGGCAAAGATCGATAACAGTGCCAAGATTTTTAGCGTCTGCCACCGAGGCGGATAAAACGTGTAATGGTTTATGCTCATTGTTATGTTGATTCTGATGAAATCGTTCTTAAAAACTTTTGGCAAATCGATTTATCGGTTAATGCGAACTCGACTGCACAAAAACAAGAAAATCAAGGTAAAACATAGTCGCCGGCACTTGAGATGCCGGCAATATAGTAATGAAGCCGTATGACATTATTTCACGCAGGTCGGCCTAATTTCAGTGCCGTCTACCATATTTTCAAATTTAAATGCCGAGATTGAGCGTGTAGGCAAGCGTTAGCATCATCCAGCATTTGAAGAAATGCTGAGGGAGAGGCGGTTATTTCCGGACTGGATTACGTAAGGCTGATCGATACTTGGACGATTTGCCGCCACGTCTTCCTCATGCTCAGGATCAAGCATTAAAGCGAGGGGGGCGCATTGCCGGCAGCGTTTCGAAGAAAAAAATTGACGGCAAGACGCCGTCTTTTTTATGAGCACCGATGATTTTTTTGCCGCAGCAGGCGTCATAGTCTTATCCAGAATGAATCATCGCCGCCGGACTCCATGAAACCAGACAAAAAGACGCCGCAAGAGCAGGCCAATTATTGGCTGGTGTTGTTGAGTTCGCCCTTCGCCAGCCCCGAACAACGCCAGGCTTTTGAGGCATGGTTTGCCGAAAACCCGGCCAACCGGGCGGAATGGGACAAGGCGCGGGCATTCTGGAAAAATTCGATATGTTGAATGATGAGCAAGCCGCCTTGCTCGATAAATGCCTGTCCAGCGCCGACAAACGGCGTGATCTGAAGTCTAAAAAATGCCTGCGGGGTTTTATCAATCCGTGCTCGATGCCGGCATTTGCCTGTTTGCTGCTGCTTGTGTGGGTCGGCATCGAGGCCTGGCCGGTCTGGTTTGCCGATTACCGAACCGCGGTCGGCGAGCAGCTTTCCGTGCAATTGAGCGACGGCTCGACCGTGCTGATGAATACCGAAACCGCGCTGTCGGTCGATTTTTCCGCAACGCGGCGCACGGTCACTCTGCATGGCGGAGAGGCCTATTTCAAGGTCGCGAAGGATGCCGAGCGCCCGTTTGATGTAGAGACCGATGACGGCCGGGTGAGGGCGCTCGGCACCGCTTTCGAAGTCAGGCAACTCGAGCGGGACATGGCGGTGACCGTTTACGAACATGCGGTACGGGTCATCTTCAGCCAGGGTACGACGATCGAGAGCTTGCGGGAAGGCGAGCTGGTCGCGGTGAATGCGGGCAGGGTCTCGCCGGTCTTCCCGGTCAATCTGAAGCAAACGCAGGCATGGCGCGAGCACCGTCTGGTTTTCCGCGACGTGCCGCTGATGCAGGTCGTCGCCGAACTGAACCGCTACCGGCCTGGAAAAATCGTGATCGTGAATCAAAGCCTGAAACAACAACGGGTCACCGGCGTTTTTGACCCCCGTGAGCCGGACGCGGCTTTGGCGGTGATCGAAAACACGCTGAAGCTGGCCGCCTACCGTTTGCCCGGCCGTTTGGTTTTACTGGCGGCGCGCTAATCTTGCCGCTTGCAAAACTTCGGTGCGGGCTGGCCTGTCTGCTACTGTTTGTGACAGACGTGATCCGCTGGCGGCAGACACGCCGTGCCGAACGGCATAAGCCGGCATACGGTAAATTAATTTCGGAGTGATTTTTTCATGATCAGCAGCCATCGCGTCAGCGCCTGCCATAAAGCCGCGGCCTGCGGCAGCGCTTTGTGTCCCCCGTTGACGGCCAGCCGCCAGAGCATCAGGCGCTGGCGGTAAGTCACGGTCATGGCCTGGTAACCCGCGGCCTTCAACAACGTAAAGTCGACCGGCCGATCCGCAACGACGCCGCGCCGACACAACCATCTAAAGAGGCCGCTCAGGTACAGGAAAAACAGCGCCTGGCCGGCCAGAAACCAGACGAGGCGCCCGGTCGCCCCCAAGGCTTCGCCCGAATGCAGCGGCCATGTCCAGGTCGCGGCGGTTTGTCCCGCGGAAAACCGGGCCGGGTCGCGCACCTCCTGAATATGGCCGCTCCAGCGGTCCACCCAAACCGTGGTGAAAGGGTGGCGCTGATTGATTTCGCTGTCTTGCCGGAAATGGATTTCATAGACGCCGCTGTCGCCGACCGGGGTGGTGATGCGCCGCAATTCGGCATTCGGGAAGGGGGCGCGGGCGATGAATTCGGCGCCTCCCAGGCCGAGCGGATTGTTGGTCGGCACCGCGGTGCTGATGATCGTGCGGTCGGCTTCACCGTGGCCCATGCCGGCCGCGCCGGTCAGTTTTTCCAGGGCTTTCGGATAGCTCAGCAGGAAGCCGGTACTCGCCAGCATCAACAGGGCCAGGGCGCTGAGAAAACCGGTCATCCTGTGCAGGTCGGTCGCAAAGCGCAGCATGCCGGAGGTCCGCCTGATCGTCAGCGCCTTGATGATTCCCTTCAGGCCCGACCACCACAACACCAACCCGCTGCCTGCCGAAAGCATCAGCAAGAGTCCCAAGGCGCCGACCGTGTTGCGACCGGACAGGCCGAGATGGAGGTGGCTATGCAAATCCAGCAGCCAGGTGGTGAAGGTGGAGCCCCAGAAGCGGCTGGCGACGACCTCGGCGGTATAGGGATTGACCGAGACCATCAACGGCGCATACCACTCGAAATAGGTTTCCCGCGGCTTGTCAAACCAGGCGGTGATCATGCCGCGCGGCGATCTCGGCATTTCGAGCGTCCAGGCGCCGTGCCGGTCCGGATGCGCCGCGCGCACTGCCGCGATGATCTTGTCGAGGGATTGATAGTCGCCGCTGGGTGCGTCGATCACCAGCCGGGGATTGAGCAGTTCGTCGATGTCTTCCCGGTAGATACTGAGGCTGCCGGTCAGGCCCAACAGGGCGAACAAAAAGCCGGCGCCGAGCGCCAGCAATAGATGCAGTTTGAGCCAGGCGGCCCGGCCGCGCCGGGCCTTGATGATCGCAAAGGTCATGGAGGAAGGGTTCAGGCAAAGCGCGGATTATCCCATGGATCGGCGTTTGTTGTTAGGTGAGAGTCGGCTTTGCCGTGGCCCGACCTGGGTTATTTATCCTCCCCCTTTGAAAAAGGCGACTGCACGGGTGCCACCACTAAAGGGTGGTCTATGGACAGAGGTAGAGCAACGCCGGGAGCGGTTGCCGAGGGATTGAGAGGGGGATTTATTTAAAAAATCTCCCCTAGCCCCTCTTTTTCAAAGGGGGGGATAGACTCCTGATTGAGCACTAGCCTGACTGTTTCGACGCTGTATGACAGACTGACAGAGCGTTTGGGCCGGGTTGAATAACCCGTCCAAAACGGAGCTATTTCAGTGCATGTCTGGCTGCTTTTAACTTGTGTGCATTGTGTTTTTGCAGCCAGCGGATAACGCCCGTCACATACAGCAGCAAAGGCAATAGCCCCGCAATCAGGATGATGATCTGTCCCGTCAGGCCAAAGGCTTCGCCCGTGTGCAGGGGGTAAAGCCACTGGATGAAAATATCGCCGGCGGAACGTGTCCTTGCCTCTTGAGCATGGAGGACTTTGCCGCTGTATTGGTCTATCCAAAGTTGGCGGTAGGGGGCTCTGGGGCTGACTTCACCGCTTTCGCGTTTGCCTATGTGATAAACTCCGCGCCGATCCAGCGGAAAACCGATCCAGCGATATTGCCCGTCAGGAAAACGCGCATCGGCAATCGCAACAGCCTGGGCTAGGCTGATCGGTGTTGCCGCGCCTTCAGGCAGGGCGCTCTGATAGATTGGGTATTGTTCTCCGATGGGAGAAAATACCCTGACCAGAGCGCGGCCCTGATCAGGAAAAATAAGAAATACGCCAGACAAGATCAAAAACAACAGAATAACGGCCGTGTAAAAGCCGAAAGTTTTGTGCAGGTCGAAATTGAAGCGTACAAAACTGGCATGGCGTTTAATTGTCAACGCCTGTCTGAGCTTACCCGGATTCGGCCGCCATAGGATCAAACCGGTTAATACTGAAAACAATAGCGCCAGACCGATAAAGCCTACGGTCGTCATGCCCGTTGCCCCCGTCGCCAGGCTATAGTGCAAACGCAGGATTACATCCATCAACGGACCCCGCCAGCCGCGTTCAAAATCGACCTTCAGCCGTTGCCCGGTCACCTCGCCCGTATAGGGATTGATAAATAACTGGTGGTTTTCGGAGCGATCGGTATTTGGGGAGGGCTGTTCAAACCAGAGATCAAAAGCCAGCCCCGGATGCCTCGGAAAGCCAATCGCGCTGGCTTTGCTGTCGGCAGGCAGGGCTTTCAAACCCGTTGTGACAATCACCTCCAGCGGTAAATAGGCTTGATGTCGTTTGGCGGCAGGTGCTGTCATCAGTGTGGGATTGAGCCATTCATCGATCGGGAATTCAAAAGCCAGCAGACTACCGGTCAGGCCAATCAACACGAATACCGCTCCGGCGAACAGCCCAAGATACAGGTGTACCTTGAGCCAGAGCTTGCGGCGCGATTTAAGCGATAAATCCATCATAAGCATTTTGCCGCGTGGGGTCGGGGCGTGTTGCCTGTTCTTCGGCAACCCGACGCCGCTGACTAGAATTCCAGCCGTACCGATCCAAGGAAGGTACGCGGCGCACCGACGCCAACCCGAGTGTCTGAATTGGAACCCGTGTAATAGGCTTTATCCAGCAAATTGTTGGCGTTAAGCTGAAGCGTCAGCTTTTTCCCGGCAACTTTCAAACCATAACTGGCCAACAGATTAAAGGTGACATAACCGGGTGTTTGCGCGGTGTTGGCATTTGAGACTTGGCCTTGACTCGCAGCAAGCACACCGGCGCCTAACTTCAATCCATGTAAAGCCGTATTCTGGAATTCGTAGGTATTCCACAAGCTGCCAAAATTGCGCGGCGCGCTATAAGCCCTGTGTCCGGTATTGCCGGGCCCGCTGTCGAAACCGACATCCTTATTAATGTTGGCATAGGGCATGTGGGTGTAGGCGCCAATGACCTGCCAGCCGGGTAACACTTCGCCCTTCGCTTCGAATTCGTAGCCTCGGCTTTCCTGTTGGCCAATGGTTCGGGTCAGCAAGAGGTTGATGGGGTCGGGCACCGGCAGGTTATTCTTGGTCAGATCAAAATAAGCGAAAGTGGCCGATAAACGCCCATCCAGAAATTCGGTTTTGGCACCCAACTCCCATTCCTCTGCGGTCTGCGGCGGTAATGCCTGTTGACCTGGCCCGTTGAATAGACTGTTGGAAGGACCGAAGTTTTCGCTGTAATTGCCGTACACGGATAACCATTCGATCGGTTTCCACAGCAAGCCTCCACGCGGACTGGCTTGATCGTCGGCCGTCGTGATGGAGCCATTGTTGCTGCCTGTCGCATTGTCGTAGCGCAGGCCGAAGTTGCCGTAAACATTAAAAGGAAACTGGATTTGATCCTGAAAATACAAGCCATACCACTCGACGTTTCTATCGGGTCCCGGCGTGAAGTGATGTTGAGGCGTCGTCGTCTGGTAGGTCGGGTTGTAGATATTAAACGTCCCTCCGGGCGGGAACAGCGCGCAGCATTGACCGTCGAACTGGTTATCGATCATCACATAGTCAAAGCCCCATAGCGTGGTGTGCTTCAGCATCGCGGTATCGAATTTACCGGTCAGATTGAGGGTGGTGTAATACTCTTGTTGCTGCGAGCGGCCGTTGTTGGCGCCTCGTTTGCCAATCGGCAAGGCCGAGGGCGCATTCGCCAAATTACCCAGGGCGTCCGGTTCTCCGAAAAAGAAGGTGAAAAGCTGGGTCGCGTCGAAAAATTCGGCGCCGAAACGATGACTGAGTTTCCAGTTTTCATTGAACTGGTGAGTCCAGTCAACGCCGACATAGGTTCTGTCACCGACGTTGGTGTTGTTCAAAGGCTCGCCGATTTGACGGTTTCTGGGCAGAACGGCAGGACGATTGCCTATTACGGGAATGCCAGAATCATTGCCGTTGTTGAAATGGTTATATTCGATGTTAAGATTGACTTGGGTTTTATCGGAAATATTCCAGGTCAGGCTCGGCGCAACGAAGACGCTGTCCGTGGTGACAAAATCACGGAAAGAATTGGCACTTTCATAGGAAAAATTAGCCCGATACAGGAGCTTATTATCGGAAGTAATTGCGCCGGTTGAATCCGCGGTCGTTCGATAGCGATCGTAAGAGCCGAATTGTTGCTGTATCGCGTGATAAGGGGTTGCCTGCGGCCGCTTGGTCACCAGATTGATCACGCCACCGGGGTCGCTACGCCCATACAGAATCGAACCGGGGCCTTTTAACACTTCAATGCGTTCGATATTGGGGGTTTCGCGCCTCGCCTGCGATGCGCCCAAGCCGTCAGGCAACAAAAAACCGTCCCGATAAAAATTCCCCGTTTGAAAGCCGCGCACGACAAACGAATCGCTCAGCCCGCCATTGGTAAACTGAGGCAACACCCCGGCCACGTTGGTCAAGGCGTCTTCAACCTTGATCACCTGTTGGTCCTTGATGACCTGTTGCGATACGACAGCCACCGAATAGGGCGTTTCCAAAATCGGCGTGTCGGTCTTGGTGGCCGTGCTGGCGTCGGGGATGTGGTAGTCCGGGTTATCAGGGGTATTCGGATCGTAAACGGCATTCCCCACCACGGACATCGGTTTCAAAGTCGTTTCCGACCTTGTATCGGCTTTGCCGGACACGCTGATCAGCGCTTTATCCACCACTTGATAACTCAGGCCGCTCTTCCCCAGAGCAATAGCGAGCGCCTGCCGGGTCGTGTATCGGCCCTTGACCGGCGCGGCGGTGAGCCCCTTGACCGTGGCGTCGGCATAAATCAGCTGGGTGTGGGACGATTGTGCCAGACTGTCCAATGTCGCGGCCAGCGGTTGCGCCGGCAGGTCGAAGGGATAGGCGTTGTCGCCGGCGTGGGCATTGCCGGCCAGCAGAGGCGCGAGCAAGACGCCATGCCGGAGCCATTGATAGGGTTCGCTGCTGCGCCCGTCGCGCTCGGTATGACTGGCCATCATCTTCGGTAAGTTTTTAACCATGTGTTTTCCCTGGTTTGGTTTGAGTCAAGGTTCAACGTTTGTAGTCGTCTTAACTGTGATAACAATCCAAAGCGGCAGAACTGGTCATTCTTTTGCAATTATTTTTTCAGCGTGTTTTTCTTCTTGTTGATGAGCAGCGCCGTGCCGGCTGGCCTGAGCGAAAACTGAGTGATTTAACGCACCTCCCTGTGTCATATGACACAGTCTGCGCTGGGCCGGACGAAGAAGCCGCCGAGCACTCCGCGATGACCCTTTTGGTCTTGCCGTTCTGCCGGCATGGCCAAACCCTCTTGTCCTCCGACGGGTATTAGGCAATACAATCAATTTCTTAAGAAGCCAAAGGCTATTGTTGGCCGCGGGGCTAGCCAATAAAACATCCCGTCATTACCGTCGAATCAAAGTCTCTGGTACAAAAATTGCTCACTTAGGCGGAACCGGAGCCTGTCGCAGGACAGCCTTACCACAGAGCAAAACCCTCTTCCGAAACACCGAGTTATGTCACCTCAGCCAGCGCTTACCCACGATCAGATTGCCCAATTGTTTCAGGATCACCGCAAAGCGCTGTCCCGTTTCCTGGTAAACCGGGTGCGCTGCCCTGACACCGCCCAGGATTTATGCCAGGAAACCTATCTGCGCCTAATGCGCGGCAATGCGGTGAAACATGACGAAAACTTGGCCGGCTTGCTGTTCCGCGTGGCCGACCGTCTGGCGATCAATTATCTGAAATGGCAGCAACTGCCGAGAAATAGCGGGATCGAGCTCGATGAAGCGATGGTTTGCCCGCAGCATCTTCCGGACGAGCTGGCTGCGTTGCGCCAACAATGCGAAATCCTGCTGGACGCGATCCACACCATGCCGAAAAAAGTCCGGGACGTGTTTTTGCTGCGCAAAATCGACGAATTAAGCTATGCCGACATTGCCTCGAAACTGGGGATATCGGAGAAAACGATGCAGAGGCATTTGGTGATGGCCATGCTGCATTGCCACCAACGCATGGAAAAGCCCTCCCTTCGAACCGAGAATACCTCTGATGAAATCCTCGGCTTCGTATAGCGAAAGGCAGTTAAAACAGGCCATCGAATGGTTTGTGCGCCTACACGCGGAGCAATGTCCCGTAGAAGACAGGCTGCGCTTTGAAGCCTGGCGGTCAAAACACGAAGGCCACCGCGCCGCGTACGCGGAAGCCGAACGGATCTGGGCTCATATGGACACTCTGCAAGGGATGGCGGTGCCCGGTCTGGCCGAAGCGCGCGCGGCCAAGCCTAGAAAACCGGCCGGCGTATTTTCGGCGCTGGCGTTGTTGCTGTGCACGAGCGCCTTACTCGGCGGCGCATGGCTGGAATATAGCGCGGAAACCGTGAGCTATGCGACCCGGATCGGCGAGCGCCGCCGTATTGAGCTGGCGGACAACTCTCATATCGATCTGAATACCGACAGCCGCGTTTCGGTCAGGCTGTCCCTGTTGCGGCGCAGCGTGGTGTTGACGCAAGGTGAAGCGCAGTTTGACGTGAGCCATAACCGGCTGCGGCCTTTTACCGTAGAGGTTGGCGACCTGCGCATTCGCGATGTCGGCACCCGTTTCAATGTCCGGAAGCAAACGCAGGGCGCGACGGTTTCGGTATTGGAAGGGGAGGTGGAATTGAATGACGGGCACGCCGTGTCAGGCGAACGCCTTGGCGCGGGCAGCCAGCGCGGTTATACCGAGTCGGCCGGCTTAGGCCGGCTGCAAGCCGTGGAAGCGGAAAGCCTGTCCGCCTGGCTGCGGGGACAACTGGTCTTCAAGCAGACGCCGCTGCGGGAAGTCGCGGCCGAATTAGAGCGCTATCACCCGGTCCGCTTTGTCTTTGCCGATGCCAAACTCGCGGAGCAAACGCTCAGCGGCACTTTTGACGCGGATGACATCGATCCTTTTCTGCATGCCCTCGAGCGCATCCTGCCGGTCCAGGCGAAACGCCACGGCCGGCAGATTCAGTTGCAAAGGAAGTCGAAAAATTAGGCTGGCTCACTGCATCCGCCGGTTTTCATGCTGAGCAGTCCATGGGGTGAACTCCGGCCTGAATAAGCCGTCCAGTTCGAATAACCTTACCGGGCGTTAAATATTTGGCAAGGTAACGCGATTGCCCGACCTGGGTTATTTATCCTCCCCCTTTAAAAAAGGGGGATTGAGGGGGATTTATTTAAAAATCTCCCCCGCGCCCTCGGCAACAGCTCCCAGCATTGCCCTACCTCTGTCCATAGACCACCCTTTAGTGGTGGCATCCATGCAGTCGTCATTTTCAAAGAGGGGGCTTTAATTCCGATACAAAAACACCAAGCGGTCGGTCAGTCGGTATTCGGACAGATCAAGGCTGGCCTTGATCATTTGCAGCGCTTCTTCCGAATGGGTCGTGTCGAAAGTCCCGGTTAAGGGTAAGGCGTTGAGCGAATGGCTGGTGATCACGATGCGGCCTTTGCGATAGCGGTTAAGCTCCTCGACTACCTCTTGCAGCGGCTTGTTGCGGAAGATCATGCGTTGTTGACGCCAGGCCGAGGCGGCGTCGAGGTCGACGCGCGGCTTTAGGTCGGTCACCGTTTGACCGAAGCGGATCGCGGCGCCTTCCGGTAAGCGCTCGACGCGTTCCCCGTTCGCCAGGGTAATGCGTACCGCGTGTTCAAAGACGGTCACGGCGACAGAATCCGGCAGCGCTTTGACATCGAAAGCGGCGCCCAGTGCCCGCACCCTACCGTAGAAGGTGACCACTTCAAAAGGCCGGGGATTCGGCGCGACCTTGAACCAGGCTTCGCCGCCGTACAAAACCAGTTTTCGGGTGGAGGCGCTGTAGTTGACGGACAAGGCCGTGCCGGAGTTGAGCTGCACTTCCGAGCCGTCGGCGAGGCTGAGGGTTTGATTCTCGCCGATACCTGTGCGGTAGTCGGCTGAATGAAACTGCAGATCATGGCGCAAGAGAAAAACTGCCAGCACCAGGCAAGCCGCAGATGCCAACGCAGAGGAAAACCCGGCGCGGTGCGGAGGCGATTTGCGGACTGGCACCGGCGCTGCCGCCGGAAAATCCTGTTCGTTCAAACCTTCGATGTCGCGCCAGATCCGATGCGCCCGCTCCCAGGCCGACTGATGCGCCTTATCTTCGGCCAGCCAGTATTCAAACGCGCAGTGCTGTTCGTCGTCCGCTTCACCGGATGTCAGCAGGGTCAGCCAATAGACGGCCTGCTCGTTGACATCGCCTGGCGGCTTTACCGGGCGGCCGTTCATGGCCGGCTGCCGCCGTGGTTTGTGGAAGGCTTGGAGAAAAGCATGGCGTGCGTGCGTCTGGATTGATAAATGCCATTATCCTGAAAGTTGCGTTCGCTGTCAGGCGTCATCGAAGAAATTTTATTCGTCCTCCAGGTAACGCTGGCAGTGCAGCAGGGCTTTCTGGATGTATTTGAAGAGAGTATTGTAGGACAATCCGGTGCTTTCCTGGTAGGAAAGATGTTTGATGCTGCCGAAGGTAATCGGTGGATTGATTGGCGGCCATACGGAACAGAAAGACGCGCGGATTTTGTACGGTTTTTTGCCCCAGATAGTCGGCAAATAAATACCCGGGAGTTGTCGCCGCGGTCCTTAGGCAGCGGCGGAGTTAGATTTATAGGCAAGTGTTGTGCCGGGTAAGGGGCGTTCCCGTTTTCCCTAGGCATCGATGGTGCGATTGGGTTGCGCCAGCAATCTAGGGCCAGATTTCAGCCTGTGACGCCGTATTTGATCGCTGAGCCCGATTCGGTTTTATGTCATTTAACTGATGTTACGCAGCCCGCAGCACCTGAAGCTCGGCATAAGCTTGACGGTTTGCCTTAATAAAGAGCAGGAACTTTTTACATAAAAAAATTGTTCTATAGTCATATCTCCAATGCTCTAATTTTCTTATTGGATGGGATTTTGACTTTTTCTCTTTCGGTACCTGCCTCTGCAAACAGGCTTATTGATTCGAGCAGCCCTTATCTGCTCCAGCACGCGCATAACCCGGTTGACTGGTATCCGTGGGGCGAGGAAGCGTTTGCCAAGGCGCGAAAGGAAAACAAACCGATTCTGCTCTCTATCGGCTATTCCACCTGTTACTGGTGCCATGTGATGGAGAGGGAAATCTTTGAGAATCCCGACATCGCTCGGTTGATGAATGAGTCTATCGTCAGCATCAAGATCGACCGCGAGCAGCGCCCGGACGTGGACGACATCTACATGACAGCCGCCCAAATCATGACGCACGGTGGCGGCGGCTGGCCGAACAACGTGTTCGTCACACCCGATCTTAAGCCGTTTTTCGCCGGTACTTATTTTCCACCCGCGGTTTTCACGTCGGTCATTCAGCAGATTCACGATCGATGGGCACAGGATCAGGCAGGTATAACAGCGCTGGCCGACCGGCTGGCCGGCGCCATCATCCAGATCAAGCAGCAGGAAAACGATGCAGCCAGCATCCTTCCCGAACAGCCGACAATCGAAGCGTTGCTCCAGCATTATGGCGATTACTACGACAATCGGTTCGGCGGTTTTTATCAGGCGCCGAAATTTCCGAATGAGGCCGCGCTGCTATTTCTACTCGACACTTACCGCTTGACCCACAATAATGTAGCGATGAATATGGTGCGCGGCACGCTGGAATCGATGGCGCAAGGCGGCATTTATGACGCTGTCGGCGGCGGATTCCATCGCTACGCCACCGACGCTCAGTGGCGTATCCCGCATTTCGAGAAGATGATTTATAATCAGGCGCTGCTGGCACGCGCCTACACGGAGTTTTACGCGCTTTCCAATAATATGCCCGAAGGCCGCGCAATCGCCGAAGGCATTTTCGCTTTCACGCTGCGGCAGATGACGCTCAAGGACGGCGGCTTCTACTCTGCGCTGGATGCCGAGACCGACGCCGTGGAAGGCGCGTATTACGCTTGGACGGATGCGGAGTTGCATGATGCCTTGGATAAGGAATCCTATGCCTGGCTGGCGAGACATTACGGGCTAGCGGAGATTCCTGAGATTTCCGGCCATAAACATACGGACGGCATGGTGCTGTGTCTGAAACAGCCGCTTTCCGAGATTGCGACGGCGGAAGGCCTGTCCTATGAGGAGATGGTCAAGAAACAACAGGCCGTGATGAGCGCGCTACGCATAGCACGGGACAAGCGCCTTTTGCCGCACCTTGACAATAAAATCATCACGGCGTGGAACGGGCTGATGATCGACGCGTTCGCCCGCGCCGGGCAATGCATGGGGAGGGCGGAATATATCCAGGCCGCCCGTCGTGCCGCCGATTTTCTTCTGGCAAATTTGCGAAAACAAGACGGCACGCTGTATCGTACATGGCGTGACGGAAAAGCTGAAATCGCGGCCTATTTCGAGGATTATGCCTTCATGATTCAGGGGCTGGTATCCACCTATCGCGCGACCAAGGCGGACACATACCTGCAAGCCGCCGAGGAACTGGTGGCGCAGGCCAAGAAGCTGTTTTGGGATAGGGAGCATGGCGGCTATTATTTCACCGATGGCAGCGAGCAGCTGTTGGTGCGCATGAAGAATGCCGTGGACTCGGCCCTTCCTTCCGGCAACGCGGTGATGGCGCACGCATTGCTCGATCTTTATGAAATCACGGGCAATGCAGAGTGGAAGCAACAGACCGAGGCGCTGCTTAAGGCTTTCGGGCAGGCCATTAAAAAGGACCCGAGAGGCTATACGCACATGATGCATGCGCTTCTTCGGCTGAATCATCTGATACCGGCAGCGAAGGCAACACAACAACCGGTTGAAACAGCTACCCTACAGGAGGCGATGGAAACCAAAGCGCATGTGCAGGTCAGCGCCTCGGAACCCAAGCGCGAGGGAAATTGCCTCACTGTCACGGTGGTACTGGATATTGCCGAGGGCTGGCATATCAATGCCAATCCGGCTAGCCTCGATTTCCTGATTCCCACTTCTGTCGATGTCCGCGAGGACTCCGGCAAGACGGAAGCAAAGCCTGCCTACCCCGATGCGAGCGCCATAACCACGCCATTGGGTGACATTAAAGTCTATGAAGGGAAGATAAGTATTCCGGTGCAAGTGACGCTTCCGGGCGGCGCAGAAAATCTCCGCCTGCTCGTCCGCGCCCAGGCCTGCAAGGATACTACCTGCCTGGCGCCCTCGGATTGGATTATGCCAGTCCAGTTAAAATAAAAGGCGACAGACTGCGGTTTACTTGTTTTTAAGGAGAATGGCCGCTCCGTGGTAGGAACCGGACGCTCGATTATTCTAATCCTCAACGGTAGCAACGGGTCGGTAGCGTCTATGACCACTTTAGGCAATAGATTCTGGAATTTACCTTCATCCATGAAAAAAATGCCCACATCCGCGACCATGAACGCCGATAACGCCATCCCCATCATCTTCGTACGCGGCGTTAACAAGAGGTATGCCGGCGGTTTCCAAGCGCTCAAAAACATCAACCTGGATATCAAACGCGGCGAGATATTCGCCTTGCTCGGACCCAATGGTGCAGGCAAGACGACACTGATTAGCCTCGTCTGCGGCATCGTCAATGCCACTTCCGGAACCATCATCGCCGACGGTCACGACACCGTGCGAGACTTCCGCGCGGCGCGGGCAGCCATCGGCCTGGTGCCGCAGGAACTGAATACGGACTCGTTTGAGTCGGTCTGGGCCACGATCAAATTCAGCCGGGGGCTGTTCGGTAAGGCGCCCGATGCAGTCTACCTGGAAAAAGTACTACGCGATCTGTCCCTGTGGGACAAGCGCAACGCGAAAATCATGACGCTCTCTGGCGGCATGAAACGCCGAGTGCTGATTGCCAAGGCCCTCGCCCATGAGCCAACGATATTGTTTCTTGATGAGCCGAGTGCCGGCGTGGATGTGGAGTTACGACACGACATGTGGCGCATGGTGCGCGAGCTGCGTGCACAGGGTACCACGATCATTCTGACCACCCATTACATCGAGGAAGCCGAAGACATGGCAGACCGCATCGGCGTCATCAGCAAAGGTGAACTGATCGTTGTGGAGGACAAAGAAGTACTGATGCGCAAGCTCGGCAAAAAGCAGCTCACCCTGACTTTGCGGCAGCCCATGTCCAGCATCCCAGCCGAGCTAAACGCTTGGTCGTTAACGCTCTCCGACGACGGCCATGCCCTGATTTATAGCTTCGACGCCCAGGAAGAAGAAACCGGTATTGCCGAGCTGTTGCGCACGCTAGGTGAACACGGCATCGACTTCAAAGATTTACGCTCCAGCGAGAGTTCACTGGAGGACATCTTCGTCAGTCTGGTGCATCAGCCCAAGAAGGAGCAGGCATGAACCTCTATGGTATTCGCGCCATTTACCATTTTGAAATGGCACGCACCTTTCGTACGTTGGCGGAAAGTATCGTCGCGCCGGTGCTGACCACTTCGCTGTACTTCATCGTATTCGGCAAAGCCATCGGTTCGCGCATGGGCGACATCGATAGCGTCAGTTACGGTGCCTTCATCATCCCGGGGCTGGTCATGCTGAATCTACTGAACGAAAGCATCTCCAATGCCTCTTTCGGCATTTATATGCCCAAGTGGGCGGGCACGATCTATGAGCTGCTATCGGCACCGGTTTCATGGGTCGAAATACTGATCGGTTATGTGGGGGCGGCGGCGACCAAGTCGGTGATGCTGGGTCTGCTTATTATGGGCACAGCGCGCATTTTCGTGCCCTACGAGATCGCCCATCCCTTGTGGATGGTCGCCTTTCTCTTGCTCACGGCTGTGACTTTCAGTCTGTTTGGCTTTATTATCGGCCTGTGGGCCGATAATTTTCAGAAACTCCAGGTGGTGCCGATGTTGGTCGTCACCCCGCTCACATTTCTGGGCGGCGCGTTCTATTCGATCAATATGTTGCCCCCCTTGTGGCAGAAGATCACTCTGTTCAATCCGGTGGTGTATTTGATTAGCGGCTTTCGCTGGAGCTTCTACGGCATGGCTGACGTGCATATCGCCGTGAGTATTGGCATGACGGTTGGCTTTCTCATCATCTGCCTGACTTTTGTATGGTGGGTGTTTAAGACGGGGTACAAAATTAGAAATTGAGGCGACAACTATTCTGACAGAGGGGGCAGTTACAAAGTTTTCTTCGAGCGAAAAAATAGCATCCCGCTCTTAATGCGTTCCGCCGTCACCTTGAAAAATGTGGGTTTGCTTGCGCGAAACTGCGCTAAGCTCCTAGCGCAAGAAAGATTCAATACCTGTTGGGGATAGATTCCAGTTAATTTCAGTCCAACTATCTGTCAAGGTAATAATTAGGAAGAATCAATACGATTCAACATTTTATTTAAGATAACAGCAATCCACTGAAGGAAGAAAGAACAGCCAATAATTCCATTATTTGACTACCTATCAATTAGCAAAGGAGGGCAACATGGCAAAAATAATTTGTGTCCTGTATGACGATCCTATCGACGGCTATCCGAAATCCTATCCGCGCGATTCCATTCCAAAGCTGACCGTTTATCCCGACGGCCAGACGACTCCCACGCCTGAGGCCATCGATTTTAAACCCGGCGATCTTCTGGGAAGCGTCTCCGGCGAACTGGGGTTGAGAAAATTTCTTGAAGATCTCGGACATACATTGGTCGTGACTTCCGACAAGGACGGTCCGAACAGCGTATTTGAAAAAGAGCTGCACGATGCCGAAATCGTCATTTCCCAACCCTTTTGGCCAGCCTATCTGACCGCCGAAAGAATGGCCAAAGCGCCCAAGCTAAAATTGGCGCTGACCGCCGGCATCGGTTCCGACCATGTCGATTTGCAGGCCGCAATCGATCGGGGCATTACCGTTGCGGAAATTACCTACTGTAACAGCATCAGCGTGGCCGAGCATGTCGTCATGATGATACTGAGTTTGGTACGTAATTACATCCCGTCCTATCAATGGGTGATAAAAGGCGGATGGAATCAGGGCAATCGCGCTATGTTCCCTTTTTTCCGAAGATGAGCTCTGAGCGATAACGGTCACTCAAACAAGCGCGGAGCTTTCGTCGGCGCAAACTGTCTTTGCTGGGTCCGTTGTTATTGAACAGATTCAACGCCACACGCCTGATTAATGCGAGATTTTCCGCTGAATGGTCTTTTCT